>ENA-OQKN01000018-OQKN01000018.1-human-gut-metagenome-genome-assembly--contig:-NODE-18-length-234871-cov-6.099108_pt1 | contig 234871 bp, 226 predicted proteins | sample MGYA00242776_ERZ504794 | MGnify/ENA primary metagenome ERZ504794 (study PRJEB26092, sample SAMD00036434) | human gut metagenome | host: Homo sapiens | study: EMG produced TPA metagenomics assembly of... | reverse complement strand
TGTGGAAGGGGGTTCTCAATGTGCCATTTCCCAGGTTTCTCTCCAGGACCGGCATATGCTTCTTTAATGCCTCCACGATCTGTCTGTGTTCCTGATTTGACTGTACAGAACGCTTCGGATCTGCAAGTGTGATTTTTCGCACGCGTTGTACATAATGATGAAAATCAAGCAGCACATGTTTTAATTCTTTGCTGTCGGAAGCATTGTATAAAATTTCATGGAAACGGTTGTCAAGTTCCACAACCTGTTCCGAATTTCCTTTTGCAGCATGAAAATCCGACAGATATATATTTTCATCCAGTTCATCTAACTGTTCTTTGGTGATCTTATCCGCTGCCCACTTTGCACACAGTCCCTCCAGACGCGACCGTATCTCGTAGATATCCTGAATATCTTTTTTGGAAATACCTACGACATAAGCACCTTTATTCGGGATAATGGTAACCAGTCCCTCAAGTTCAAGCTGGCGGAGTGCCTCACGCACCGGAGTACGGCTGACACCTAACTCCTCACCAATATTTTTTTCCTTTAACTCCTCGTCTGTCGCATATTTTCCGGACAAAATATTTTCACGGATCGTATGAAACACACGGGAACTTAAGGAATAATTATCCTCTCCCATATATGACACCTCATGCTCCTATTGTTACATTTAATTCCTTGCAGCATTTTTCAATTTCTTCCACTAATTCTTTATCGGTCAATACCGTAACACGTCCATCCTCGTACTGTTTATCTACCCATACTTTTACTTTTTTCACAAGCTCTGAGTTTTTGTCTACGCTCTTATCTTTCGGAAGATGGTAATAAGAGTTGATCCAGAGAGCGATTCCGGCAAGACCGGATGTGTTGGAAACAGATACTAATGGTGGTCTGTTTAAAAATTTTCCGGTATCAAAAATATTGTAAATCTCCTCATTTTTGAGAAGTCCGTCCGCATGGATCCCGGCTCTTGTGACATTGAAGTTGCTGCCGACAAACGGGGTACGGCTCGGCTGTACATAGCCTAATTCTTTCTCAAAATACTCTGCCAGTTCTGTGATCACGGTAGTGTCCATGCCATCGAGTGTTCCCTTCAACTGTGCATATTCAAATACCATTGCCTCAAGCGGTGTGTTACCGGTACGCTCTCCGATTCCAAACAGGGAACAGTTGACTCCGCTTGCACCGTAAAGCCATGCGGTCGTGGAGTTGTTAACTGCCTTGTAGAAATCGTTGTGGCCATGCCACTCGATCAGTTCAGAAGGCACACCTGCATGTGTGGTCAGACCGTAGATGATACCCGGCACGCTTCGCGGGATCACGGCACCCGGGAAGTTAACGCCATAACCCATAGTATCGCAGGCACGGATCTTGATCGGGATCTTATATTCATCCATCAGTTTCATAAGTTCTACACAGAACGGGATGACAAAGCCGTAAATATCAGATCTTGTGATATCTTCCAAGTGGCAACGTGGACTAATACCTGTCTCTAAGCACTCACGGATGACACTTAAGTAAAGATTCATAACCTCTCTTCTTGTCATTTTCATCTTATAGAAAATATGGTAGTCAGAGCAGCTTACCAGAATACCTGTTTCACGCAGACCGATATCTTTTACTAACTGGAAATCCTGTTTGCTTGCACGGATCCAGCTGGTAACTTCCGGAAATTTATAACCACGTTCCAGGCATTTGTAAACAGCATCTCTGTCTTTTTTACTATATAAAAAAAATTCACTCTGGCGGATCAGACCTTTTGGGCCGCCCAGGCGGTGCAGATAATCGTAGATCGTCACGATCTGCTCTGTGGTATACGGTGCCCTTGACTGCTGACCGTCACGAAATGTCGTATCTGTGATCCAGATATTTTCCGGCATATTATGCGGAACAATTCGATCGTTGAATGCGATCTTCGGGATCTCATCATACGGAAACAGATTGTGGAATACATTTGGTTCCTTTACATCTGCCAACTGATAAAAATGCTCTTCAAGCTGCAGCAGATTCGTTTTCTTATTCATTACAACTTCTCTCATAACGTAAATCCTTCTTTCTGCCATGGCACTTGTGCCATTGACACCTATGCCATGAATGCATATTTTTACTTTTAGAGTGAATATTTTTTCATGCATAATTGTATACAATTATACTTTTTCTATATTCTATACATTTCTTCGCTTATTTGTCAAGGCATAAAATTTTATATTTTCTATAACCTGAAATTATAAGTATACATAATCATATAGTCAAAAAAATTTATTCAAATCTGTAACACTTATTCTGCGCTCACATAAGATACAGTGTAAGAAAAAACCTGGAGGTTTTATATGAGTGATTTAGCTGCAACAAACTGTGGTGGTGGATGTTCCTGTAACGAGGGAGGATGCAATTCCATTCTCTGGATCATCATCTTATTATGCTGCTGTGGCGGCAATGGTGGTTTCTGCGGTGGAAACAATGGATGTGGAGGCAACAATGATTGTCTTTGGATCATCCTGCTTCTCTTCTGCTGTGGTGGATGCGGCGGAAACAATGGATGTGGTTTCTGCTAGTCAGATCATCTGTTCTGAAATGGCGGTCGGATATTCCGGCCGCCCTATAAGATTTATAAAGAAAAACGTCTCTGCCTGTTATGGAAGAGACGTTATTATATGTCAGCAGAATTTACGGACGCTTTGTGTTCTGATCCCGTGCAGCATACTCACGGTCTTTTTCCCGATACTGCTGCTGCATCATCTTCTCGTAGATTCCACATTCCTTTGGCACTTTCTTTTTTCTGGCACATTCCTCATCTATCTCATAAACACTGTTTCCATCAATAATCAGCATATTTGATTCCTCCTCCCGTTTTATTTTATGCCGACTGCCTGATACCGTCACTAAAACTGTCCCCTCATCCATGTGATATCTGGCATAATCTATTTTCCGGGTTCATAAACTAAAAGAAAAAAGGCATCTTTATGGAACCAAATTCATTTACGCCCTTTGATAATATGACACAGACCCGTGAACTGCAAATGTTAAAAACTGCGATTCCCTATATGAAAGGTGACCAGAAAAAGCAATTTGCTATTCTGATCAAATATATGGAATTACAGAATACGATCCAAGTATTCAACCAGGAGGATAAAGTCATGTCCATGTGCTCTGTCAGTGAGGATGAAAATTCTACTCTTGCCATGTTAAATGACCTTCGGAAATTCTGTACAGACAAAGAGCTTGAAACACTTGATATGCTCACAAATATGATCTCTATGATGGAAACCTATGAGACTATTTTTGCATAATATATTGTAAGAAAACTGCCAAAACAAAGCATTACATTTTTGAAAGGAATAAATAGTGATGGAAAATGATTTCTGGAATAATCCGGGGTTAAAAAATATGTCCCCGGAAAAACTGCAGTTTTTAATGAATTTTGCATCAAAAGAAAAACCAACAAACATTAAAGATATGATGCCGTTTCTTCTTGGCACCATGAATGCAGCAAAAACAAATAATATCCAGTTCACAGACCCAGAAACAGAGCTGCTTGTCACCCTGCTAAAACAAAACATGTCAAAAGAGGAATCTGAGAAGGCCGATAAAATTATCCGGCTCATGAAAGACCGGAAGCAAAATTAACTAATAAAAGGGATGGAACACTCCACCCCTTTTGTATCTGCATATTTATTTATGATTTCTTAACATTTTCTCAAGTCTACCAGATGGAAGCTACACTTACCTCTAATAATTTATCGATCGGCGCCGGACTCTTTCCCATACCATCTGTACCCTCAAAATATTTTGCACTTGCCGATTCAAATAAAACAAACACCGTACCATCTGCAATAGCAACTTCTTCCGAACAAGGTGGCATCTCCACTTTTACCTTCGGTTCATTTGGTTTTTTGTCCAATGAAAGAAGAGAAGAATAAACTTTTAAATAAGAAGAATTATTTCTTCCATAGGAAGTGCTTAAATAAATTGATCCGTTATCATCGAATGCCACTCCCTGCACTTTACTCGGAAGATTATAGTTGCTGACTGCCGTCAGCTTATCTTCTTTTTTATCATAGCTGTATGAATACATCTCGGAATCAAAAAATCTGGTATGTGTAGCAACCCAGAGTCTGCCACCGTAGCAGGTAATGCAGGATGGTGTATTTTTCAGGCGGTATTCGTCTGACAATGCCGATGCATCAATGCAATATTCCGGCGCATCCTGTGCGATTTTTGTAATATATTCATAGGAAATACGCTCTAAGGTATTGGAATTTGAATGGCAGATCCAGACATTCTCGCCATCAAAAGCAATACCGCCAAGATGACTTTCTTTTTTCATGCCAAGTGTTACCAGATATTCGCCGCTCTCACGATCAAACACCATCAGTGATCCAAGATTTTTGCGATCTTCCGAATATGCAGTAATAAGAATATAATCCGGTGTGAAACAAAGTCCCTGCATACACTGGCTGGAACTGCTGATCAGATTATCCTTATAGTCTTTTTCCCTGGTAGAAGGCATTCCCGGAATAGAAAGATCATCCAAAAAAGTATAGGAACATTCCTTTAACTCTTTCTGACTGTTGTCACGAATCGTGCCTGTCTGATAAGAATACATTTCCACATTATAATGATTGTCAATATTTTTTGTCCATTTTGCAAAAAGAACCATATTCGCCGGACTGTCTTCATCTATTTTCGTAACTTTTCTGGAATAGCTGCAGTCTGCATACCAGCCAGCAAAATTGTAACCCATTTTAACCGGCACGTCCAGTGTAAAAGGAAGTTCTTCTTTTTGGATTGTTTTTTGATTATTGCTGCTGTTAATACCGCCATTTACCTCATATACAATGTGATACTCTGACGGATCCTGTGTATCAAAAAAATCAAATGTAACATTATCACTGGTAATGGTTTCCTTTGAAGTATCAGGGAGGATGATCATACTGCAGGCACGAACCAGTTTCGGATCGCTTACAAGAAAAATAAATACATATAAAATTACAAATAGTTCTTTGCAAATTTTTCTGCCATACCGCATATCCATTCCTCCCTGTTTTCTTTTTAATTACACACACCGGAAAATGTTACATCCAGTCTGTGTTTTTATCCTGCTTTCGGGAAGAACTGTTTCTTTCAGAAACTGTTTTATGAATTATCCGTATTATCAAGTTTGCCTGCCCTCTCTGCGATCTCCTTTTCCTGGATATCAGAAGGTGTCTGCTCATATCTTGCAAACTCATAGGAAAATGTTCCGCTTCCACCGGTCATGGATCGTAAATCTGTGTTGTATCCATATAATTCCATGTAAGGAATATCAGCTACGATCTCCTGATAACCGTGTTCCGTCGGATTCATTCCAAGTACACGTCCACGGCGTTTGTTTAAGTCTCCCATAATGTCACCTGTGTATTTGTCAGGTACAACAACTTTTAAGGATGCGATCGGCTCTAACAAAATCGGTGATGCTTCCATAATGCCTTTTTTGAATGCCTGAAGAGCCGCAACCTTAAATGCCATCTCAGAAGAGTCTACCGGATGATAGGATCCATCATATAATACTGCCTTTACTCCTACCACAGGATAAGCTGCCATCGGTCCTTTCACAACTCCTTCCTGGATTCCTTTTTCCACCGCCGGGAAGAAGTTTTTTGGAACTGCTCCGCCGACAACGCATTGTTCAAATACATATGGTGTTTCAAGATCCCCGGAAGGTTCAAAGGTCATCTTAACGTGACCGTATTGTCCATGACCGCCGGACTGTTTTTTGTACTTGTATTCCACATCCGCTTTCTTACGAATGGTCTCCCGGAATGCTACTTTTGGTTTTTTCAGTTCAATCTGAACTTTGTATCTCTCTAACAGTTTGCTTGCCACAACATCAAGGTGCTGGTCTCCCATACCGTAAAGTAATGTCTGGCCATTTTCACTGTCATTGACTGTTTTTAATGTAAGATCTTCGAGCATCAGCTTTTGCAATGCCTGCGAGATCTTATCTTCATCTCCTTTGTTGACTGCCTTATAACGTTTATAAGTATATGGTATGGAGATCTGTGTTCTTATATACAGGATCGGGTTCGCTTTGGTAGAAAGGGAATCTGTGGTAGCTGCTTTAGTCAGCTTCGCTAACGCTCCGATATCTCCCGCATGCAGTTCCTTTACTTCCTCCGGCTTATTGCCACAGAGTACATAGATCTTTCCGATTTTTTCCTCTGTATCTTTATGCTGGTTGTAAAGAAGATCATCTGTTTTGATAACTCCCGAATTAACTTTGATCAATGAATATTTCCCAATAAACGGGTCTGCAATCGTTTTGAAAATATAAGCTGATTTTGGTTTTGCAAAATCATAGTCTGCATTGTATACCTCGTTGGACTTTGCATTGATTCCGGTGCAGGAACGTTTTTCCGGACTCGGAAGATATTTTACAATGTCGACCATCAGTGTATACATGCCACGTGCAAGAACATTCGAACCCATCAGCACCGGAACGATGCTTCCATCGGATACATTGACACGGAGTGCCTGGCGGATCTCATCCTCGGAGAACTCTTCCCCTCCAAAATAACGATCCATAAATTCTTCACTCGTCTCCGCAACAGCCTCCATCAATGCTTCCCTGCAAATACCAAGATTCTCTTTGGAATACTCCGGCACTTCTACCTTTTCCACTTCGCCGTTATCTTTCCAGCGTTTTGCCCGCTGCTGTAATACATTGACATATCCGACGAACTGTCCGTTTTCACGGATCGGAAGATGGAAAGGTGCGATCCGCTTGCCGTATAGCTGCTGTAAATCTTCTACGACCTGCCGGTAACTTGCCTCATCGATATCCATATCTGTAACAAATACCATACGCGGCAGTTTGTATGTCTCACATAACTCCCATGCCTTCTTTGTGCCGACTTCAATGCCAGCCTTACCGGATACTACGATAATTGCTGCATCCGCAGCACTGACTGCTTCTTCTACCTCCCCTACAAAATCAAAATAACCAGGTGTATCAAGGATATTGATCTTGGTATCACCCCAGACAATCGGTATCACAGTTGTGTTGATGGAAAAATGACGTTTGATTTCTTCTTTGTCATAATCGCTGATTGTGTTACCATCGGTAACTTTTCCCATGCGTGTTGTCATCCCCGCAAGATAAGCCATCGCCTCGGCGAGACTTGTTTTACCACATCCACCATGTCCAAGCAGAACCACATTACGAATCTTGTCAGTTGTGTAAACGTTCATAGCAAATCCTCCAATACATATTTTTTAGTCGATACCTCTGAAACGGCATTCGCTGTATGGTTATATTTTACTAAATTTACACGTTTATTACAACTTATTTATTCATATTTACTAACTATTTTTATATTACCCGAAATTTGTTTATATATTATGTATGCATTTTAAATAATTTATAACCATTTGCATGGAATGTTTACATAGTGTTCACATTTCATCCATACTTTGATTATTTTTTCATGCAATATGCACTTTTATACTTTAACGTGTTGACTTTCTTGCAATTTATGTCTATGATAGGTAAAGAATTATGAGAACAGAACTTTAACATCTAACAGGGGGATTTCCATATATGTCACTTCAGAAAATAGGCTTTATCGGACTCGGACTCATCGGCGGTTCCATTGTAAAAAAACTGCATGCACTTCATCCGGAACTTACAATGATTGCAACTGCACACCATGCAGAAACAGTTGCCGAAGCTTATAAAGAACATTTGATCATAAACAATACACCATGTGAACTGAAGGATTTCGCAGACTGCGATTACATTTTTCTGTGCACGCCGACCAAGAAAAATATTGAATATCTGCAGCAGTTGAAAGATGTAATTTCTCCGGACTGCATCATCACGGATGTCGGCAGTGTCAAGACGGAGATCCACAGAGAAGTGATAAGACTCGGTCTTGAAGCCAATTTTATCGGCGGTCATCCGATGGCGGGTTCTGAGAAGACCGGTCTTTCTAATGCTTCAGAGACGCTTTTGGAAAATGCTTACTATATTATCACACCGACCACAAAGAGTCCTTCCCCTGCTGTGGAAGAACTGACCGGGCTGGTGCGCTCTCTCGGCGCAATTCCTCTGGTTTTAGGTTATGAGCAGCACGATTATGCGACCGCAGCGATCAGTCATCTGCCGCATGTGATCGCATACAGCCTTGTCAACCTGGTGCGGGAATCGGACGATGAAAATGAGATCATGAAAACCATCGCAGCCGGAGGTTTTAAAGATATCACGCGTATCGCATCTTCTTCTCCTGTCATGTGGGAAAATATCTGTTTATCCAATCAGGAACAGATTTTAAAATTATTGGACAACTATATCCATACATTAGAGGTAATGCGCACGAACATTGCAGATGCAGATTCCCCTGCACTGTTAGATGCCTTTACTGCAGCCAAAGATTACCGTGATTCCATCACGATCACGGCAAAAGGTGCTTTGAAGAATGTTTACGAACTGTACTTAGACCTGATTGATGAGACCGGTGGGATCGCCACCGTCGCAACGATCCTTGCGAGCAATAATTTAAGTATTAAAAATATCGGGATCATTCATAACCGTGAGTTTGAAGGCGGTGTTTTGAGACTTGAAATGTATGACGGGGAATCATTAGCGCTGGCGGTTGCACTGCTTAAGAAACATCATTATACGATTTATGAAAGATAGGAAAATGCCGTACGGTCGGTTGATCGTACGGCATTTTATTATCGGTTGAATAGTCATTTTTGTTCATTTACAAAGTACTCATAAAACTGAGCAAATGAATGTAAGTGATCACTATTATCTATTCTTGATACCAGAGCATCAAAGTATACTTTTTTTGCCATCTCCATAGGTTTTTTCTTACTGTACCGTACTCTGTTATATCTGCACATTTCATGTAAATAATGGAAATGATAAACAGCTATCGTTTCTTTTATATCGTCCGGCACAGCCATTAATTCAGGATCATTTACTTTTATATTATATTCGTCGTAATATGGTTGAAAATCACCTTCCGGTCTAATATCCGGATATAAATTTCCATTTCCTAAAAGCCATGTTTCAAAACAATGATTGCAGACAAAAACTTTATATAAAAAACCTACAACACAATTCTTCTTTTCAATATATTCCTTGATAATGTTTTCAACCTGTTTTTTTCGTTCTTGTTCATTATATTCTTCCGAATCCAAAATCACTATTAACTGATCTATTTTTCCCGGATTCAGCAGAATTGTATCTATCGTCTGGAATAAAACTCTTGTGATCAGCTGCGTAACACCTTGTCCGCTCTGCATCACATAATTATTTTCCCGAACATATGTAATATCCTGCACTCTGGTGTTTTGTATCCCCATATATTTTAACCATTCAGGCAAAACCTTTATAAAGGACTTTTCATCTTCAAGCAAAAAATAATAATTCATTTATATCTTACCTTCAAATTCCCATCTGTTTATCAAATTAAAATATGCATCATGCTGACTATGCATGATTCCATACTCTTCAGCTGTAAAATTTTTTACCGTCGCAATGTCTCTTTCAATGATCTTCCATTTCTTATTTGAAATCTGGTTTATAATTTTAGGATGATGGCTGGTAATAACAAACTGTAAATCCCTTCTTTCCCCCAATAATAGTTCTGCCAATACATCTATACAATTTACCCCTAATCCATTCTCAAATTCATCTATTAATACTAAAGAGTTTTTTGACATAGTGATCAACTCAACAATATAGTATATCGTTTTTAACATTCCATTGGATATTTCATGCTGCAATAATCTTTTTCCATATACATCTATTGCCACCATATATATTTCACGATCAGGATCCTCAACAATATCTATACTGTTAATCTCCATAAACAGCTCCTTAACCGCAGAAAAAATCTGTGCGTACATTTGAGGATAATATTTTTTTGTTATATAAATCTTTAGAGGAACAGGTAAATGGCTGAATTTTTCAAAAGGCTGTTTTTCATTTTCCTTAAAGCTTTCTTTAATCTTTGCTTTAAACATATTAAAACTTTCCTGCGCAATTGCCCCTCTCACATCCATTTCAATTTCTATTGGATATAATTTTAACATTTCAGAAATTATTGGTTTGACAAAGGCATCTTCCGAATATTGTACTAATAAACTTTCATCTTTTTTAGGTGTCGGTACCTTATCATAACCAGTCACCTGAATCGTATCAGATGTACGCTGCATCAGTATATCACCTTTTATATTCTGAAGTTTTTCATAGGCAAAAAAATACTTTATTTCTTTTGATTCAAAAATATCCTCTGTATGATCCTGCTGTATTCTATATGACCATACATATACTTCCTCTCCAATTTGAAAACATAAAGTCGTATTATATGGTTCCAGACGTAAATTCTTATTTACAGCCAATTTCAGAGAATATTCTATCGCATTTAATATCTGGGTTTTACCAACACCAGACAGACCAACCAACAATGTGATATCATCATTAAATACAACACGTTCAATCTTTAGTCCTGTTCTTAAATTCTCGAATTCAATCCATTTCAGCTTCACGTTTAACACCTCACATGTCCTCCCTTTCTTCAACTCTGCTTAAGTATTTTGAATGAGGAGAACAAATAACCTCTTTTTCCTTTGTTATAATTCCATTAAAATCAATATGCAATGACTATTCACATTGCATATTGATAGTGCTAAAAAAGTCCCCCGCCTTATGGCGGAGGACTTTTTATTACAACCGCTTGTTCTGTAATTATAGTATCAATTTCGGGTAGTAATGTCAACTTTTCTTCGTTGTAACCGTCTTTGCTTTCGACCAGCTGGCATAAATCTTTGTCGATTTTTTCCCAACCTTGACTGTCTGATACGTCCGGATGCGTACATAATATTTTTTCTTTGCTTTCAGCTTTGTAATCTTTTTGGAAGTCATGCTGTTCTTTGCAGCTTTTACAGTCTTTGTGGTTTTCTTTGTGAATTTACTGCTGGTGGAATACTGGATCTCATAACCGGCGGTCTGTTTTGTCTGCTTCTTCCATTTTACTGTGACCGTATTTTTTGAAGCTGTCAGTTTGGAAATGGCTGTATTCTTTGGCAGAATCGTAAATGTCTTTTTTACGGTTCCGGTATAATTGCCTTTTAATGTCACCGTCACTGTATATTTTCCAACATTTTGTGTCTTTTTCGGATAAGTCACCTTATAATCAGTACCGTTTTTCAGCCTCTTTCCTGCCGCATCCGTAATAGTTACAGATGGTTTCTGCTTCTTTCCATTATACGTCATAGATGTTTTGGAAAGTTTTATCGTTTTTGCAGCATAAATCACTTCCGTCTGTTCTGCCCCACATACCGAACATACTGCTGTAAATGTACCATTTTTACTGGTTGTTGCACGCTTTGTCACCTTTTTGTTTTTATTAGTATGCGCTGTCTTTGGAATCGATGTAGTATCCTTGACTGCCCCACAGATACTGCAGGTTAAAGTCTTTCTTCCCGGTTCAGTGCAGGTCGGCTGTTTCGTTATGCTCTCCGTATAATTGTGCTGACAGGTCACCGTATATGTTTTAGATGCCGTTCCGGTATAAATACCTGTACCTATGATCGTTAATGTGTAAGTACCTAACCCGGTAATTTCAAATCCACCGGTTACCAGATAATCACGTCCCTCGACTAATGTTTTACCATCACATTCAACCGCTGCTGTCACACTTTTTGCCGTACCGTTATATGTGGTGTTTCCAATCGTGATCTGCGCACCGGAAAGATCTTTTGGTGTACTTCCGACAACAAAAATAACTGCATTATCGTCCGTCTCTCTCGGCTGGTAGGTCACACTCATCCTGCCATCTTCCCCTGCCACTGCCTGACGGATATCTAAAATATTGTCAGAGGCGAGCAGGTCATCTGCAGTCAGGGATCTTGCCACATAAAAATTGTAGGTATCGTTCGGCGTCAGGTTTTTGAAAGATGCAGTCTGTGTGGCGGTGGCGGTGTTGGTTTCAGTGGCGTCGGCTTTAAATACGGAGACTGCCTCTTCTTCGAGTGCTTCCGGCTGATCTACTGGTTCAGACTCGGATGCCTGCTGTGTGGAATCCGGTGCTGCTGTTAAAACTGGTACGGAATCTGAGGATGATTCTTCGGATTGTGTGGATACATCAAAATCAAATTTCAGGTCAGAAGGAAGGGCTATACCACCTGGGATGGTAACTTGGGTTGGGGATGCAATATATTCTATTTCGTCATTTCCAATACCTAATTGACCTTGATAGTTATTTCCCCACATATATAAACTTCCATCTTCGGTTATTGCACCAGAATGCCCCTCATCTCCTAAATCAACAGAAACTACCTTGTCCATGATTTTTACAGGAATGGGGTTACTGACATCCCAATCTGTTACTTCTCCATTTCCTAACTCCCCAACTTTATTGGTTCCCCACATATATAAACTTCCATCTTCTGTAATTGCTCCACTACAACAATTTCCCAAACTTAATTCTACAACATGATCCATGATTTTTGCAGGTCTGTTTCTATCAATCGTTGTTCCATCCCCTAACTGTCCCAAATCATTTCTTCCCCACATATACAAACTTCCATCTTCTGTAATCGCTCCACTATGGTTATTTATTCCTATGCTTACTGCTTTTACGTTATCCATTATTTTTTTTGGTGTATAACTATCATTATTTGTTCCATCTCCTAATTCTCCATAAAAATTACTTCCCCACATATACAATGTACCGTTATCCGTAATTGCAGCAGTATAACTATCCCCCACACTTACAAATTTCACATGTTCCATAACTTTCACAGGTACCTCACTATATTCAATATTGTCCCCTATTCCTAATTGACCAAAATCATTATCCCCCCACATATATAAACTTCCATCTTTTGTTATTGCACCAGAACACTCTAAACCAATACTTGCAAAAATAACATTATCCATAACCTTATGTGGCGAATATATAGAATTACCAGATTCATGGCTTACATAATTCATTGTTTCCCCCCACACATACAGACTTCCGTCTTTCGTTACGGCACCACTGCTATACGCTCCAAAACTAACTTGAACAACGTTATCCATTATTTTCTTAGGTGATGGACTCCGATCTTTCCCACTTCCATCTCCAAGATAACCCCAATTACTGCCCCACATATATAGACTTCCGTCTTTCGCAATGGCTCCACTATGAAAGCTCCCTAAACTCAATGTTGTTGCAGGATATGTTGTTAATGACGGACTAACCGTATCAATCTTATTCCCAGAATTATTTCCTGTCCCCCCTCCAACTGTCTTACATAACGTAATCCGCAAGTCATCTATCGTCTCATCCATATGGATTTCAATGTTTCTTCTGGTAGGTACATACCCATCTTTTACCGGAGTGATCGTATACCGGCTTTCCGGCAGATAGACTGATAATTTGCCAAGCATATCCGTCTTTTTCTTTACTTCCTCAAACTGTCCTGTCTGATCCGTAATCGTTACTACAGTATCCGGCAGCAGATTACCATCTGTGTCAACCACAACCAGATTCAAACGATAACTTAAATGCGGACACTTCGTCAGACCATAATCATTATGATCAATGGAATAATAAAAATCAGCGATTTTCTTCGACTCCCCAATTAAATTTATATTATAGGAAATTTTACTCAGCATTTTCACGCCTGCTTTTAGCGTAAGCTCTGCATTAATTTTTCCCTCAATACATTTTTCACAGCTATGAATCGTCTTTTCCTGTTTTAGGATTTCTGGTTTCCATGATGCATTTAACTTAATGCCCGCTTTTCCTGTAAGGCTTGCAGAAGCAACGTTATTACTCAAAATTTTCACACGCGGTTCTAAAGAAAGCCCCCAGTAAAAACTTCCACTGATTTTTAGTTTAGGCGTACATTTTGGCATTGTGGTCAGGCTTGTAATTCCATTGTTATCTGCCTGAATGCCAAAAGTACCACTGATATCAGCGCCGACTGCACCATTAATTTCCCACTCATATATCATAGACGGCGTCAGTTCCACAATAATACCATAAAACATATATCCCACAGACGGTAGCGGTACAGTTGCTGTAAATTTTCCTTTTGCTGTAATATCAAGGCTGCCTTTATAATCCAGCTTTAATTCCACATAACACTTGGAAAATGTAAGATATAATTTTGCAGAACATGTAATCCGCATCCACAAACCGCCTGAAATACTGTAACTTCCATCAGAATCTTTTCCTGATTTATCCAATCTGAATTTCATTGTCTTTTTGACACTTCCACTGATGTCGGCTGCTTTATACTCACTGTTCTCCGGCTCATCCGAAAGTCCCTCATATGTGACACCATCCCCACAGGCAGACGGATCGATCGTTGCGTTTGCAAGATCATCTGATGCATCAATTTTGACATAGGAAAAAACATCCTCCATTTCGATGTCATCACCGGTAATCGTAACCGTTGTTCCATTTACATCAATCGATGCAACTTTCGTTATAATAAACTGACCATCTGCATATTCATAGGAAAAAATATCTCCTTCTTCCAAAGATGTCATGTCTGTATCTGCATTTTTGATCACATATGTATTTGTGGAATCATCTGCCGACACCACAATATTTTTTCCCGTTTCAGATGGAATAATAATGGTATCGTCTCCATAGACTGCAAAATTGTTCGTATCATCGTCATCCAGGTTCAGCACCTTTTCTTCGTCAAAATCATCTGTCGTCTTTGCTAAAAACTCCTGCATTTCCTGCGTATACATAGAGGATTCATATACTGTACAGATTGGACGAAGTGTCTCTGTTTCGATTAGATATCCACGCACCAGATAATATTGTGGAATCGTGCCGGAATTGATCGTTACTGTTGTTTCTGTCTCTGTATTTGTTACGTTCTTTTTCCCGGAAGCCAGCATCTGATTGCCGTTCTCATCATATACTGCAACGACAAGTGTTGCATCCTGTGTTGTTTCAAAAGAAACAGATGCCTGATTCCCGCTCATATCAATCGAAAACACATTGCATCCATTATTTTCAGTCTGCTCGGCTGCAACACCAGAAAATTCCTGTGCAAACATTGATCCGAAACTGTCTGTTCCTCTGACCGTCAATTCTGAGGTAACCCTGGCATCCGTTTTCTCTGTCTCCTGTAACTCCTCTGTCTGCTCTTCTGTTTCCGTCTCTTTAATTTCGACAGTCTCCTCAGTTTCTGTCATATCTGCTTCATTGTCCGTCTCTGTCTGTACGATTTCAGCCGCTTGTGTTTCGTCCGGTTCTGTTTCACCGTCTGATCCGGTCTTTTCTGTCAGAGTCTCTTCCGATTCTTCTGTTTCTTCGCTTTCCGTAACTTCACTGCTCTCTGTCCCGGTCTCTTCTTCCTTTATGACTGCGGTATCATCCTGCGCAGCAAATACACTGTCCGGAAATGAAATTCCCGTCATGGTCACTGTAACAGCAAGCAGACCTGCCAGTAATCTTTTGTACATAACCCATTCCTCCCTGCAATTTTCTTTTTTGATTACATTTTCTTTTAAACTTACCGGTACTTTATCTCCCTCCATATAAAAGTTTCCGCTCCCTTTCAATTAATATTCCTGCAATTATAAGATTTTATTTGTATTTTTTCTTATATAAATATAACACTTGTATTTCAAATTTGGGGTAAATGGCGAAATGCCGGATTATAGAACATCCCAAAAAGAACTCCAGACAGTCAAAAAGCCATATTCTGACGTTAATCAGAATACAGCCTCTTGAGTTGAACTGTTTACATTATAAACTAGTTCATGGATACAAACATAGTTTAGCACACTTTTCAAAAATCTACAATAGTAAATTTCATAAATTTAAAAAAAATTTTTTAAATCACATTTTTCGTCCAATTTTTCTATTCCACACAGAATTCTCTTTAAATTCACCCAGCTTCCAGCATGGCTTCATCTAACCGTCACATTCCCCCGATAGAATACAGCTATCAACAAAAAAGGAGTGACAAACATTATGAAATATCAAAAAGCATTATTATGTATCACATTGGCAGGAACACTGATTTTTTCCGGATGCGGCAGCACAAACAATAGTACAGGTAATAACACAAATACCTCTTCTTCTGTAGAAAGCACAGTGGAAACATCTACGGAGGACACTGATGCAAAATCAGATGAAAACACGGTAACCGGAATGATTTCCGAAATTACCGACAGCACGATCACAGTTGCAGCCATGCCGGGCGGCGGTCAGGGCGAAGCACCGGGCAATCCACCGAGCGATAACAACGGTGGTGCCCCAGCAGGCAACGGGAACTCTGACAACAACGATTCAACAGAGGCACCTGGCAAACCTGACTCTGATGGCGCAGATTCCACCGAAACCCCTGGCAATCCGCCTAGTGGAGACAACAATTCTGCCCCTTCCGACAACGGCGGTGCCCCGGATATGGGCAATATGTCAACCGAGACGATCAATCTGACCGATTCCACCGTCTACTATGACAAAGATGGAAAAGAAACAACACTTTCCGCTTTATCCGAAGGTACTATGGCAACGATCACCTTAGATGATGATGGTAACGCTGCAACTGTAACGATCTCTGACAACGCCGGCGGTCAGCCGGGAGGTAACACTCCAGGCGGAGGCTCGCCGGGAGGCAGCGCTTCCTCCCAGCCGGAATCTTACAATGCCGTAACCGAATATACGGAAGATACCGAAGTTTCCGATGAGACTTTCTCTTCCACCGGATCCGATGAAAATGCGGTTCTTGTTTCAAATGGCGCAAACGTTACTTTAAAAGATATCACATTAGACCGCACTTCCTCCGACAGTACCGGTGGCGATTCGTCCAGTTTTTACGGAGTAGGTGCGGGTCTTTTGGTAACTGACGGAACAGTAACCATAGACAATGCGACGATCACGACAGACTCTGCCGGTGGTGCAGGTATCTTTTCTTATGGAAACGGAAATGTCACAGTTTCTGACATCACAATCACAACCAGACAGGATACCTCCGGCGGTATTCATGTTGCAGGCGGTGGTACTCTGACTGCAAAAAATCTGACCGTGACAACGAACGGCGAATCTTCTGCTGCAATCCGGAGTGACCGTGGCGGTGGTACCATGACCGTAGACGGCGGCAGCTACACTTCAAACGGAACCGGATCCCCGGCTGTTTACTGTACTGCAGATATCTCTATCTCAAATGCAGCTTTAACTGCCAACGGATCCGAAGCAGTCTGTATCGAGGGCTTAAACTCCTTAAAATTAACAGACTGTGATCTGACCGGCAACATTCCGGAAAACGAGCAGAATGACTGTAACTGGACCGTCATCCTCTATCAGAGCATGTCCGGTGATTCCGAAGTTGGAAACAGCGATTTTTCCATGACAGGAGGAAGTCTGACTTCTAAAAACGGAGGCATGTTCTACACCACCAATACAGAAAGTACCTTTTATTTGTCAGGCGTAGATTTAAGTTATTCTGATTCCAATGATTTCCTGTTAAAATGTACCGGAAACAGCAATGCTCGGGGCTGGGGTTCTTCCGGTGCCAACGGCGCTGACTGTGAATTTACTACAGATGCCCAGACCATGGCAGGAAAGATCATCTGGGACAGCACTCTCTCCTCTTTAACCTGCAAGGGAACCATTACAGATGAGGATGGCAACACCGTTACCGTCAAAGACTCTGATGGAACCACTTATGTGGAAGGTACAAGCGATTATACAATTACCGTAAGTTCTTATGAAGCATAATTAATTTTATGACTTACAAATAATTTATTCGTATACCTATGCTTTCATAAATGATAGCTTATGGACGAAGAATGACAGAAATAAAAAGAGCCAGACAGATCATCTTTATTTTAGGATGTGACCTATCTGGCTCTCTTCGATTTTTTGCATTTATCCTGTCATCAAAAGCATACTTCATCTCTTATACTTTTATGCTTCACGAAACACCTGATAAATATCTATTTTTATTGCATCTGTATCCGACATTCCAATAAAAGTTGCCCCATATTTGTCGGTTCCATCTTCCATTTTCTGCTTACGCACGATCTCGATGACTGCATCGATCACCTCTTTCGTCCATATCTGAATTCTGGTATTATAATATCCCCCCACTTCCAAAGGTTCGTCGGACTGGAAGCCGATTCCGCCGCGCGAAACATCCGTAACTACAACCTACGTGTAATCATATGTCGTCGTTCCATCTTCTGTCAGACGTTCTAACTGGACGAAAACGTCGAGTTTTAAACGCTTATGATGTCTTTTCTCTTCCATTCCGTAATTCTCCTTCTCTTTCGTGATTTTTTCAAGCAATCATTTTGCCCGTAAATCATGCTGTCTGTTGCATCTTTTCAGATCATTTAAACTGTTGTATCCGTTATCAGCATTGCATCCCCAAAGCTAAAGAAACGATATTTCTCCTGCACGGCAATTTCATATGCGTTTAACACATGTTCCCGTCCTGCCAGTGCTGAAACTAACATTACCAGTGTGGATTCCGGCAAATGGAAATTGGTAATCAGGGAATCAATGACTTTAAACCTGTAACCCGGATAAATAAAGATCTCTGTCCATCCGCTTGTCTCGCGCAGGAAACCGTTCTCGTCCGATGCCGCCTCTAAAGTACGCGTGCTGGTCGTTCCTACCGCAATGACACGATGTCCGGTCTCTTTTGCATGGTTGATCTTATCTGCCTCGGACTGTTCGATCCGGTAAAATTCCGAATGCATATGGTGTTTTAATACATCCGTCTCCTTGACCGGGCGGAATGTACCAAGCCCTACATGAAGTGTCACCTCTGCGATCTCCACACCCATTTCCTTTACTTTTTTTAATAATTCCGGTGTAAAATGGAGTCCCGCTGTCGGTGCAGCGGCAGAGCCATCATACTTTGCATATACCGTCTGGTAACGGTTTTTATCCTGAAGCTGATGTGTGATATAAGGCGGCAGCGGCATCTGACCAAGCTGGTCTAAAATCTCCTCAAAAATTCCATCATAGTGGAACTGGATCAGACGGTTCCCTTCTTCCACGATATCAATGACCTCACCGGTCAGAAGTCCATCGCCAAAACTGATCTTTGTTCCGACTTTACATTTTTTGCCCGGTTTTACAAGGGTTTCCCAGATATCATTTTCCTTACGTTTCAACAGAAGGATCTCGATCTTTGCCTCTGTGCCCTCTTTCACTCCGTACAGTCTTGCAGGAATTACTTTCGTATTGTTAATGACAAGGCAGTCTCCCGGTCTTAAATAATCTGTAATATCCTTAAAAACACGATGTGTCACTTCACCGGTATTTTTATCCAATACCATCAGTCGTGAACTCGAACGATCCTTCAACGGATCCTGCGCGATCAGCTCCTGTGGCAGGTCATAATAAAAATCTTTTACGTCCATGATTCTCAATCCTATTTTCTTAATTCCGCACCAACATGCTCAAGTGCTTTCACGATTCGATCCATTGCACCAGTGATATCGGCATCCTCTAAGTTTCTGTCCTTTGCACGGAAAGACAAGGAGTATGCGATTGATTTATATCCCGGTTTGATCTGTGCTCCCTCATAGATATCAAACAGATCGTATTTCTCTAAGAACTGACCGCCCTTTTCATCGAAGATCTTCTCGATATCGCCTGCAAGCACTTTCTTCGGAACAACCATGGAGATATCTCTGGCTGCAGCCGGGAATTTAGCGATTCCCTCATATTTGTGGTCGAAAGATGCGTGGGATACGATCTCTGGCATATCAAGTACTGCAACATAAACGCGCTCTTTGATTGCATAATTTGCAGCAACGGTCGGATGAACCTCACCGAGATAACCGATCACAGTGCCATCATAAACAACATTTGCCTGACGTCCCGGATGTAAGAATGGTTTTCCGGCTTCAGGATCATATTCCGGTTTCAGCTTCATTCCTGCTTTGTAAAGGAACTCCTCGATCACACCCTTCATGGTAAAGAAGTCACCCTCTCCGTACATACCAAGTGTAAACTGCATGCGCTCTTCCGGCAGCTCTGTTACCGGTACCTGTTTTGGCAGGTAAATATTTCCAAGTTCATACAGACGCACGTTTTTATTTCTGCGGTTAAAGTTTGTGGAAAGTGATGTCAGCATACCATTTAAGGAAATCGTTCTCATGATAGAGAAATCCTCTCCGAGCGGATTGCTGATCACAACCGCTTTGCGGAGCGGTGAATCCTGTGGCAGTAATAATTTATCGTATACTTTCGGGCTCTCAAAGGAATACGTCATGCCCTGTGAAAATCCGCAGAACTCTGCGATCTCTCTTGCTACTGCCTCGATGCGGAGTTTGAAGGTAAGTTTTCCTGTGGTAGCCTCACCGCTTGGCAGTGTGGTCGGAATCTTATCATAACCGAAGAATCTTGCCACTTCCTCTGCAAGGTCGGCGTCACACTCTAAGTCCTGTCTCCAAGATGGAACGATCACTTCGTTCGAAGCCGGATCATAGCCGAGGTCGATCTTTGAGAAATAAGCCAGCATTGTCTCTTTTGCAATGTCCGTTCCAAGTAGTTTGTTGTATTTCTCCGGCTCGAATGGAATACGTTTATCCCCTTTGACATTCGGGTAAACATCCACAACGCCGCCGACAACTTCTCCGGCACCAAGTTCCTCTATAAGCTGGCATGCACGGTTCATTGCCTCGATCGCTGTGTTTGGATCTAAGCCTTTTTCAAATTTTGCGGAAGCATCTGTACGCAGACCAATCTTTCTTCCTGACAGACGGATATTTGTTCCATCGAAGCATGCAGCTTCAAACAGCATTGTTTTAACATTGTCCGTGATCATGGAGTTTTCTCCACCCATGATACCTGCAATACCGATGGCTTTTCTTCCATCACAGATCATTAATACAGAGTCATCTAAGGTGCGTTCCTGACCGTCTAAAGTCACAAACTGCTCACCCTTTGCAGCGCGTCTTACTACGATCTCTCTGTCCTCGATTGTGTCAAGGTCATAGGCATGCATCGGCTGTCCGTACTCTTCCATCACATAGTTTGTGATATCTACAATGTTATTGATCGGGCGGATTCCCTGCGCGCGCAGTCTGCGCTGCATCCATTCCGGTGACGGTGCGATCCTGATATTTTTTACCACCCTTGCGGTGTAACGGGAACAGAGCTTATCATCTTTTACAGATACTTTGATGTAATCGTTAACATCTTCATTATTACCTGTTTCTGTCACAACCGGAGGAACAAACTCTTTTCCAAACGTAGCTGCCGCCTCTCTCGCAATACCTAAAATAGAGAAACAATCTACACGGTTTGAAGTGATCTCATATTCCACAACCGTATCATCCAACCCCAGATAGCTGATGGCGCTCTCTCCAACTGGAGCATCTTCCGGCAGAATATATAAACCATTTTCCGGTGCAAGCGGGAACATATCTCTGTTTGAACCAAGTTCCTCGATGGAGCACATCATACCGTTTGACTCCACACCGCGCAGTTTTCCTTTTTTGATCTTAATACCGCCCTCGGTCTTGCTGCCGTCATGACCTCCTGCAACTTTTCCACCGTCTAATACAACCGGCACTTTGCAGCCTTCCGTTACATTCGGAGCACCTGTCACAATCTGTATTGTCTCCGTTCCGATATCTACCTGGCAGATCACAAGTTTGTCCGCATCCGGATGTTTCTCAATGCTTTTTACCTGTCCGATCACAATTTTATCAAGATCCTCATCCATGTTCTCATATCCTTCTACCTTAGAGCCGGATAATGTCATGGCATCCATATATTCCTGTGGTGTACAGTCAAGACCTGGAACTAAGTCTTTGATCCACTTTAATGAAGTATTCATAATGCTATATTCTCCTATCTTTTTCCTAGAACTGATTTAAAAATCTCTGATCATTTTCATAGAGCAGACGCATATCATCGATCTCATATTTGAGCAGTGCAATACGCTCTAATCCGATACCGAACGCAAATCCTGAGTATTCTTCCGGATCAATGCCGCTCATGCGCAGTACACGCGGATGTACCATACCACAGCCTAAGATCTCGATCCAGCCCTCTCCCTTACAGAAACGGCATCCTTTCCCGCCGCATTTAAAACAGGTCACGTCCATCTCGGCAGACGGCTCTGTGAATGGGAAGTGATGCGGACGGAATTTTACTTTGGTATCCTGTCCGAATAACTGTCTTGCGAATTCTGCAAGTGTTCCCTTTAAATCAGAAAACGTAATGTTTTTATCAACGACAAGTCCCTCGATCTGATGGAAAGACGGAGAATGTGTCGCATCTACCTCATCGGCACGGAATACACGGCCCGGTGCGATCATACGGATCGGGAGATGCCCTTTTTCCATCTCACGGACCTGTACCGGAGATGTCTGTGTACGGAGCACGATCTTGTCATTGATATAGAACGTATCCTGCTCGTCCTTTGCCGGATGGTTTGCCGGGATATTAAGAGCCTCAAAGTTATAATAATCATACTCTACTTCCGGTCCCTCTACCACTTCGTAACCCATTCCGGTAAAGATGCGCTCTACCTCTTCTAAGGCAATCGTGTTCGGATGACGGTGTCCGACATTATTCTTCTTTGCCGGAAGTGTCACATCAATGACTTCTCTGCGCAGTTTTGCATCTAACTCCGCTGCCTCTAATTTTTTCTTTGTCTCATCTAAAATCTTCTCGATGCTCTCTCTCGTCTCATTGACAAGCTGTCCGACTAACGGGCGCTCCTCCGGGCTGACATCCTTCATACTCTTTAATACTGCGGTCAGTTCTCCTTTTTTTCCAAGAACCGCAACACGCACATCATTCAATTTCGACAGATCGCCGGATTCTTCGATCTGACGGATCGCATCTTCTCTGATTTTCTGCAATTTTTCTTTCATGATAATCTCCATTCTGCATTATTTCTTTCAGATATTTGTCTCACAAATTATTTTTGTGACACAATTTCCTGTGGTGGATTTGTTTCAGCAACAAAAAACGCGGAGTCATTCGTCCAGGGACGAATGATTCCGCGATACCACCCTGATTCTTTCTGCCACGAATATTGACAAAAAGCTCTTAACATGCGTAACGTGCATGGACGTCATCTGCTACTGTCATTTCACAAATGCAGCTCCCGTGCGAACTTCGCTTCCTACCTTGTCTTAAATGGGTTTTCAGCCGGTGACCCACTCTCTCTGAAAGAATTATAGTGCACTACTAATCACGTTCAATGCCTTTTCTTTTATTTTCACTCTGTATTGCATTTTAGCACAGGCAATTTATTAGTTCAAGAGTTTTTTCTCTTTTTCTTCTCTTTCTCTTTGAGCAGCCACTTGCGGATACTGTCATTGAAAATGACATTTACTTCCGCCGACATCATCATGATATACATACAGAAATAAAGCCACAGCATGATGAGGGCGATCGTCGTCAGGCTTCCATACATGGAAAAACCGTTAAAATAATCCACATAGATGGAAACACCGATAGAAAAAATATACCACGCCACACCGCAGATCGCAGCCCCTGGGATCTGACTTTTAAAAGTCAGCTTTTTATTCGGCAATGCTGTAAATATCACATCAAAGAAAACAATTAACATGACCAGCATGATAAGTCCCCGAAAATGTGCCAAAAGATCTACCGCATGCCGCAGTAACGGGATATACTGCGATGCCAGTTTTTGGAGAGAATTACCAAAAACAATGACTAACAGTGTAAACACAATAGCTACCAGAAAAATCACCGTATACACAACTGCCCACATCCGCAGTACAAGCCAATTTCTTGTTTCCTCCAGATCATTGACCGAATTGAGTCCATCCGTCATGTACTGCACACCTTTTGCTGCTGACCAGATTGCAACGATCGCCGTAATGGAAATAATGCCTGCTGATCTGTTGTATACCTCATCAATCAGTGAAATAAGAAATGGTGCTATGTATTCCGGCATAACTCTCTCAATGATTTTTAAAAGCGTCCCCTCTGTCACGGAAGTATACTGTAACAGGGATGAGAAAACCATAAGAAACGGGATCAGTGATAATATAATAAAAAACGCAGACTGCGCAGAATATGCATTGATCTTATCCCGTTTACATTTTCCCATAAACGACATCACATTTCCTATAATCTTCCAGATCATAATGTCTCTTTTCCTTCCATCTCTCCGATTGTTTCCACGGTAATATCCTGATAAAAATAATTTAAGATATCCTGATAGCCCATACCGGCTTTTGCCATTCCGTTTGCCCCATTCTGGCTCATTCCGAGTCCGTGCCCATAACCACCGCCGGACAGCAGATATGTCCCGTCTTCCTGTTTCTCGACGGTTGAAAATGCACTTGGCAGCATCGTAATATTCTCTGATTCCGTTGCATCTGCGTAGACAATTTTTTTCACCATACAGCCTAAAATCTTGCGGATGTTGTACTCTGTTTTTATTTTCACAATGCCGCATTCATAAGTAAGATCTAATGTAAGAATCGAACCGGAACTGCTTCTTGCTTCCACTGACATTCCGGTAATTGCTCCCATTTTCTCCCCGGCAGCGGCGACATCCATCTCCGTCGTACCGTCAGATTCATAATATAACACATTTTTTGGTGAAATGGAATGTCTTGCCGCTAAGATCTCATTCACCGTTTCTGTCTTATCCGATAAATCTGCCGTTGCAAACCACCTGTAATAACGGATATCGCTGTCATATCCATCCGCACTGCTCTTGATGTACTTAGAAAATGCAGTTTCATCCGACAAATCTATGTCAGCATCCGCCTGGTTTAAGCATGCTTTTTTCAGATAGCCATAGGACGACGGATCATCCACATTCCAGATCTCCGCGGTGTCTGTGTAACCCATGGAAGTCGAAAAATAATATGCCTCCACAACTTTTCCGTTCCAGGTCAGCACCTGCCCGCATGTCGCATCCACAGCGGCGACAGATTCCTTTGTCTTTTCTACTTTGTTATAAACCTGGTAGGAGGTGCTGTCATTGATATGTGCACCGTAAGCCGCCAGATCCGCCCGCATCAGCTGCATATAGGCATAACTGCGCGCACACACCGCCTGTGTCTTAAGCGCTTCCGGAGAAAAGCTTGATGGCATCTCACTCGGCACGACCGCATGCAGATATTCCTCTAACGGCAGTTCATTGACAACCGTATATCCATTCTCTGTGCTGCGCACCTCAATCGTCCCCGCATAACCATTTGATACAGCCGTTCCATTTCCATTGCACAGATAGATCTTACCGTCTTCCGACTCCGGTTTTACGATAAAGGTTTTTCCCGGTGCCATCGTCAGTGTATCTGCCGGATGAAGGAGTTCCTCAGATCCGGCGCTTTTCGTTTCATCACCACAAGTTATATCTGCATTTGTCGAACATTTCAGATAAACATCGCTCCGGATATTTGTTCCGTCATCCGATAGCAGAAGAACACGGATATTTTTGATATCAGCCGGCTGTAAAATAAGAATTGCGCAGACTTCCTTTCCCGCAGTCACATAAGCCACATTCATATTGCCCAAAACGACATCCGATATGGATTTTTCAGACACATCTCCATAGGTCTGGTAAACCGGAAGCTTCCCATTGTGGTGGATTCTTCCATAATCTTCAATCTCGATCTCAGAATCATCATAGGATAACATCTGTCCCTGTATGATATCCTGTTTTGTTTTGATTGCAGTAAGCGCTCCATCCCGAAATACCAGATCACATACTCCCGGTTCACAGGATATCCATCTCTCCTGTAACTCTTTTTCATAGACGGCACCTGCAAATAAAAAACTGATTTTTTCATCCTGACAGGATTTCAGATATGCATTTTCAATCGTTTGTTCCTGCTCTGACACCTGTGCAATTCCAATGCACTGATCCTCTTTTACATAAACATCATAGGACATCCAGTCCGTAAAATATGTATTCTGCAGTTTCGTATAAAAATCTCCCTGATTCGTGACCAGAACCGTCTGATCTTCCATTTCCATACGGTTTAGCACAAGCAGTGTTTCTTTTTTTACGCTTTGTTCCATATCAAGAAACGCAAGGATCTGCGCATATACCTGGTTCCATTCTGTACGCGAAACGGCAGCATTTTTTCTTTTTTCCGAAAAATCAATCTGTTCCGAAACTCCAAGTCTTTTTAACAGCTCATCCAGCACTGCCCCTGTCAGATAATCTTTTTTTCCGCCCTCAAACCATTCGTCCCACTCTTCCTGTGAATATACGGTAAAAATCAGTTCCTGCTTTACTTCATCAACGCTGATATAGTTTTCCGAAAAAATTTCCGGATCATAATTTTCCTTCAGTTTTCCTATCAGTATTCCTGCAAACACACAAATTAAAACCGCCAATATTACTGCCGAAATTTTTGGCATATTTCTTTTTTTCACGCTAATCTCCGTTTCTGTATCAAATACCTTTGATTTCCGTCATTTTATTACATAAAAGAAGCTGCTTATATTTCAAAGCAGCTTCTCTTCGTATTTTTAAATATTCCTTTGTATATCAATGATTTTTCATCTGTATACCGAATATTCTTCTGTACAGTAAACTTTCTTTTGTACTCTTTACTTCTTCTGTACTTTAAAAATCTTCTGTACCATATGATCTTTTGTATAAACCCAAAATGCCGTTTCCTACGTTTTTGACTCCTAGCGACCGCTAGGTGGGTAACCGCACGTTGGTTTCTGTCTTCCACTGCTCACGTACCGAAGTACTGATGGCTTGACATCTGCCTTCGAATATAAGAATCCCATAAAAGTAAATGTAGGTTCAAAAATGTAGGGTGTCGCACATCCCAGGCCGTTTTTGATAGTCTTATTATACTTTAATATGCCCTATTTCGCAACTATAAATTAGTGCCAAATTTTGTTTTACTTTCTATCTATTTTCTCTATTGACAAAAGCTGCTTTACCTGTTCAACAGCTCCCTCCATATCATCTGTCCGTATGGAAAAGTCACAGAGTTCCTCATTGTCAATTTCATTTTCCAACGATAATAAGCGGTACATCTTTTCCTGATTACTGATATCTTTTTCTAAAATACTTGAAATCATCTTTTCGCGGCTGCTTCTGCAAAATAAGATCGAGGTCGCAAACAGCCGTTTCATGGATATCGCGCCTCCAATATCAAGCGGTACGATCGGACTTACCCCATCCTTTATCATTCTGGCAATATCTGATGCTGATATTCCATATTTATTGCCAGCATACACAGTTACTGTCACAAAATCATTTTTTTTATTTTTAAATTCTTCTGCGGAAAGTCTCTGATGGATTCCATCTGCTGTTCCCGTCGTATAAGAATGAACAATCCTGCCTGTTCCTGCCCTCTCAAGTCTTTTTGCAAGTTCATTTTTCCCAGAACCGGATGGACCGACTAAAGCTATCACAGACGGTAAAGAAACCGGCTTTTTATCTAACAGCATCGATTCTTTGATCTGATCGATCAGCTGTAAAAACTCTCCATAATGGTTTACGGAAAGAATCCCACTGAGTGATTCATTCCATGGGCGCCGCATTAAAACCGGATATTTTGCACAACTCTTTAAAATATTATGCGGGCCGTCATCCAGGGTAACATCAAAATGAACCAGTGACTTCTGAAAACCCATAATAATATTCTGTTCCGGGAAATCCGGAAATGCCGTCAATATCTGTTTTGCCCGCAGACTCATAAACTGTGGAGCGATTGCTGTGATAATATATACTTTCCCCTTTTTCTGCAATTCATGTATGAAATTTCTGGCTTCATCGGTCACAGTCTGCATTCGATAAATGCGTTCGTCCTGATAATACTGCTTGATAACCGATGCCTTGCCAACATTTTCCCATGAATTGATATCTTCCAGTTTCAGATCTAAACCATGTTCCCCATTGGCAAGCTGTATCGCATGGGTGTTCAGATCCGAGATCACGTCATCCCAGTCAATTCCATATGTCAGCATAACAATCATTCCCCCTTTTCCATAAAATTCCTGTCATTTATTTTAACACTTACCCCATCATTAGAACAAAAAGGAACAAAGAGTCGCTTGCGACTCTTTCGCGCCCTGGCGGTGCTGTTTACAGCTAACTTCTACTCCGCGAGATGCGCATCCCGCCCGGAGGGCTTTTTAATTCATAGGACGTAATTTCCTATGAATTAAAAAATCGGGTGTGAACCAGTCACACCCGATCAAAATCCACATCAATATGATTTATTTCTGAGGACCTGCAGAAACTAATGCTTTACCAGCGTCGTTTCCTTCATATTTAGCAAAGTTCTTGATGAATCTGTCAGCAAGATCTTTTGCTTTTGTCTCCCACTCAGATGCATCTGCATATGTGTCACGTGGGTCAAGAATACCTGAATCTACACCTGGAAGCTCTGTAGGAACCTCGAAGTTGAACATTGGGATTTTCTTTGTTGGAGCTTTAAGAATATCACCAGAAAGGATAGCGTCGATGATTCCTCTTGTATCCTTGATTGTGATTCTCTTTCCTGTTCCATTCCATCCTGTATTTACAAGGTATGCTTTAGCGCCGCTCTTCTCCATCTTCTTAACAAGCTCTTCTGCATATTTTGTAGGATGCAGCTCTAAGAATGCCTGTCCGAAGCAAGCTGAGAATGTAGGTGTCGGCTCTGTGATTCCACGCTCTGTACCAGCAAGTTTTGCTGTGAATCCAGACAGGAAGTAGTACTGTGTCTGCTCTGGTGTCAGGATAGATACTGGAGGAAGTACTCCAAATGCATCTGCTGATAAGAAGATTACGTTCTTTGCAGCCGGTGCAGAAGATACAGGTTTTACAATATTTGTAATGTGGTTGATTGGGTAAGATACACGAGTGTTCTCTGTAACGCTCTTGTCATCAAAATCAATCTTTCCGTTTGCATCAACAGTAACGTTCTCTAACAGTGCGTTACGTTTGATTGCATTGTAGATATCCGGCTCAGACTCTTTGTCAAGACCGATAACCTTTGCATAGCATCCACCCTCGAAGTTGAATACACCGTTGTCATCCCAGCCGTGCTCATCATCACCGATTAAGAGACGTTTCGGATCTGTAGAAAGTGTTGTCTTTCCTGTTCCGGAAAGTCCGAAGAAGATTGCTGTATTCTCGCCGTTCATATCAGCGTTTGCTGAACAGTGCATGGAAGCGATGCCTTTAAGTGGGAGATAGTAGTTCATCATAGAGAACATACCTTTCTTCATCTCTCCACCGTACCATGTATTGACGATAACCTGCTCTTTGGATGTAATGTTGAATGCAACACATGTCTCTGAGTTAAGACCTAACTCTTTGTAGTTCTCAACTTTTGCTTTTGAAGCATTGTATACGATAAAGTCCGGCTCAAAGTTCTCAAATTCTTCTGCTGTTGGCTTGATGAACATGTTTGTTACGAAATGAGCCTGCCATGCAACCTCAACGATGAAACGAACTGCCATACGTGTATCTTTATTTGCTCCACAGAAAGCATCTACTACGAACAGTCTCTTGTTTGAAAGTTCTTTCTTTGCAAGATCTTTCACTGCTGCCCATGTTTCCTCTGACATAGGATGGTTATCGTTTGGATATTCCTGTGAATTCCACCATACAGTGTCTTTTGAATTCTCGTCCATAACGATATATTTATCTTTCGGGGAACGTCCTGTATAGATACCAGTCATAACGTTAACTGTACCAAGTTCTGTTTCCTGACCAACCTCATAACCCTCAAGACCTGCTTTGGTCTCTTCCTCGAATAACATCTCGTAAGAAGGATTGTGAACGATCTCTGTTACTCCGGTAATGCCATACTTGCTTAAATCAATATTTGCCATTGCTCTTTAACCTCTTTCCTTTAAAATAATCAGGGTATTTTTTTAAAAATTCCGCTAATATAAATATACACAATGTTATTTTTTTGTCAATCAGTTTTTGTAAAATAATGTCATCAATTCTTCTGTTCCAACTCTTTTGCAATCGGAGCAATCTGCACCAGTAAATTCTCCATATTTTCAAACATGGTACTCTTTTGGGTTCCAAGATCATTTGCACGTTCTATGTGTAGGCACACCGTATCATACTCTGCTTTTTCACGCTCAAGTGAACCGTTTACATCGGCTAATTTTTCTCTTGAATCATCAAGCACCTTTGCGATTTCCTGCTGCACCTGATCTGCTCCGCCGGCTGCTGTTGTGATGCGGTCAAACACTTCATAGGTTTCATCTGCACTCTCTAAACTCTTCCCGAGCGATTCTTTCGATGTTGTGATACTGTGATTCAAATTTTCCGTATCCTGTTCCACTTCGACAATACTTCCATCTACGGAACTGACAAGACTTTTGATCTCACTTGCCAGATTTTTTACTTCCTCTGCGACAACAGCAAAACCTTTTCCCTGCTCTCCTGCACGCGCCGCCTCAATTGACGCATTCAGTGCGAGCATATTGGTCTGATTGGCAATTGAAATGATCTGTCCCATACATTGCTTGATTTTCTGTACAGAAGCCTGAAAATCTTCAAATGTGCGCTGGATCTCGTCAAAATGTTCCTGCACTTCCCCGGAACTCTCCTTTAAGCTGCCAACTTTCTGTTGTGCCTCTTCCACCGCTTTTGTGATATTTTCCCTTACACCGGCAAACTGTCCGGATGTCTCACCAACTGTCTCAAACGTCTCATGAAAAGAACCAAGCTTCTCTTTCAGCTGTTTGTTTTCCTCTAGAACGGTCTGAAATGTATTCTGGATCTCCTGTAATTCGTCCAGCGAATTTACTTCCGTCAATGATAACTTTTTATGGTAGTCAAGCAGGCTGTCCGATACATGTATCAACGGATGCAGATTTAATTTTTCTTCCGTCTGCAGCACCTGTTCTTTGGTCTCTTTTACCTGTTTTTTGAATTGAAACATCTGCACTTCCCCCCTACTCAAATACCACACAGGACATGGTCTGGTTTACAAACTGGCTGTTGTAGTGTTCTCCAAAGCCAACCAGACCTGCATGCATGCCAAGTGTTCCCATTGTTTTTAAATACTGATCCATATAACGTTCCTGGGAGAAGAACAGATAGCGGAAAATACAGTTTATGGAAAAAATACCGGAAATTCTTCCGAAATCTCCTTTGATCTGTCGCACTGTTTCTTCGACAATAGAAGGATAATCATTTGTCTCAAGCAGATAAAGTACATCGGAATCATTGACCTGGCGATAACAGCACAGACCATTTCCTGCTACTTCCCTGATAGAGATAATACAGATATCCTTTCCGTTCTTTTTGCCCAGCGGATTTTTAAATGTCTGGTTGACAATATCCTGTTCTCTGATTCCCAGCGTATCCTGATACGCCTGTCTTGCCGGCTTTCCGTTCAATTCGCCGACTGTGTATTTGCTGCGGTCTGTCTTTGATGCAATAAAACGGTACTGTGGGTTCGGATAATAAATATTTTCCTTGTAAACCCTGACTTTGCCGCCATTATTTTTTACAAATGCAAACACATCCGCATCTGTATATACTGTGCCATTTACGGAAACCTTTCCACCATCCCCGGTTCCGCCGGTCAGTGATATTTTCTTTTTTTCAAGGATACTGTACATAGTCGTAAGAACTGCTGCATCGTTTCCTGTACAAAAATCGATACATACAGTATTCTCAGATGATGCATTTATCTTCTGCAGCGCCTTTTCCACCCTGCTTATATATTTCACCGGCATAATGGATGCCTGCTCTAGTACATCCGTCACAGCCTCTACACCCTCAAATGCTGTCACACTGACACCTTTTTCCGTCACACTGGTCTGGTAACTCATTCCAATGCATCCGATGCTTGGTACGCCCGGATATAATTCTTCAAGTTCAGCTACATGTGTTTCAAACTGTTCTGCGTTCGACATCAGAATCAAAAATGCCGGATTACTGATGCCCCGTACAGCTTCTTTTAAATTTCCACTGGGACTTGTTCCATAACTCTCCTGCATCCGTCTGTTTCTCCTTTATCTCTTTTGTTTCAGATTTCAAACATATCCGCAAAAATTATCCTGTTTTCCGTAGCATCTGTCAAGTTTTCCTGATATATTTTACAATTCTTTCCCGGTGGCTTTTGTAATATCCTGCTTTGTGAATGCCCCCGGCAATAATTCTTCTAATGTAAATATTTTAAAATCATCCGGCGTATTTACCAGGATTACCTGAAATGTTTCCGGATCACAGAATTCTGCCATAACCTGGCGGCACACTCCACACGGATAAAGATAGTCATTGGCATCCCCATTGATCGCAATCGCAGTAAATTCTTTTTTTCCTTCCGATACAGCCTTAAAAAAAGCGGTCCTCTCCGCACAGTTTGTCGGTGTATATGCGGCATTTTCGATATTGCATCCCCGGTATATCCTGCCATCCTTTGTAAGAAGTGCAGCTCCTACCCTGAAATGTGAATACGGCGTATAGGCAAATTCTTTTGCAGCAATCGATTCCTGTGCCAGTTTCTTTATATCCATCTGTTTTTTCCTCCTGATTTATGTATAACATTCAATGATTTGTTCTCATTTTACCCGAAAACGGCTTTCATGAAAAGTTTTTTTAGAAAACTCTTGTGCCATAAGAAATACTTATGATATGATGATTAAAATGCTTTATCACTATAAAGTAATGAATTAAAAAACATGGAGGGTTATTTATGACTACCAATCGTTTCTGCGAAATCACCCACGAATTACAGCATCTGTCAAAGCTCAGTGAGCAGTGTGCCAGAATTGATCCTGCTCTCTATGCAAAATACGATGTCAAACGCGGTCTCCGCGATATTAACGGTAAAGGTGTTTTAGTCGGTCTTACAGAAATTTCTGATGTATGCTCCACAAAGATGATTGACGGCAAGCTGCGTCCGGCAGACGGCGAGCTTTATTACCGCGGTTATAATGTCAAAGATATTATCGACGGCACATCGGAAAACAGTCATTTTGGCTTTGAGGAATGCACTTATCTGCTTCTTTTCGGGAAACTTCCTGCCCGGACGGAATTAACGGAATTTACGAAAATGCTCAGTGAATATCGTACCCTTCCTACCAGTTTTGTCCGTGATATTATTATGAAAGCCCCAAGCAAAGATATGATGAACACACTCGCAAGGAGTGTTCTCACACTTTATTCCTATGATGACCTTGCGGATGACATTTCGCTTCCGAATGTACTCAGACAGTGTTTACAGCTTATAAGTCTGTTCCCGCTTCTTTCTGTATACGGTTATCAGGCTTACAAACATTACCATGACGGTGCAAGCCTTTTTATCCATCCGCCAAAAGCTGAGTATTCCACCGCAGAAAACATTCTGCATATTCTGCGTCCGGACAGCCAGTTTACTCCTTTAGAAGCAAAGCTTTTAGATACCGCACTGATCCTTCACATGGAACATGGTGGTGGAAATAACTCCACATTTACCACGCATCTGGTATCGTCATCCGGAACGGACACCTATTCTGTGATCGCTGCTTCCTTAGGTTCCCTAAAAGGTCCGAAACACGGCGGTGCCAACATCAAGGTTGTCCGTATGTTTGAGGATATGAAAGAGAATCTCTCCGACTGGAGCGATGAGGAAGAAATCAGTCGTTATTTAAGAGCCTTATTACATAAAGAAGCCTTTGATCACGCCGGTCTGATCTATGGCATGGGGCATGCTGTATATTCCCTTTCAGATCCCCGTGCCCGCATTTTCCGTTCTTTTGTAGAAAAATTGTCTGCCGAAAAAGGCTATGAAAAAGAGTTTGCTCTGTATGATGCCGTATCACGCTTAGCACCAAAAATCATCGCAGATGAGCGTCAGATTTATAAAGGTGTCAGCCCAAACGTCGATTTTTACAGCGGCTTTGCTTACAGCATGTTAGGACTTCCGGTGGAACTTTACACACCGATCTTTGCAATCGCCAGAATCGCCGGATGGAGTGCCCACCGTCTTGAAGAGGTTGCCATCAACGGTAAGATTATGCGGCCTGCTTACAAAAACATCGGAGAACACAAAGAATATATTCCAATGGAAAAACGCTGACCCGCCGGTCAGCGTTTTTTATCCGCTATCGTTCTATCTTAAGTTCAAACCAGAACGTCGAACCGCATCCCGGTTCGCTTACCACACCATATCCGGCATGATGAAGTTCCAGTATATTTTTTACAATGGAAAGTCCCAGACCGGTTCCCATCACAGCACGTTTATGTGTCTTGTCCACCTTATAATAGCGGTCCCACACATACGGAAGTGCCTCTTTTGCAATACCATCCCCACTGTCTGTCACTTCGATCCGCACCTTATCCCCTGAAATTTTCTGACGTACCCACACCGTTTTATCTTTCCCGGTATAATTGATCGCATTGTTGATCAGGTTGTAGATTACCTGATAAATCTTGTATTCATCTGCTTTTACCTGTACTTTTCCGTCATATTCGAAATGAATACAGTAGCCATCCTGCTCTTTTAATTTATTGTAGCGCTCTAAAACAGATTCGATGCTCTCTGTCAGATTGTATACTGTGTCATTTTTTTCCATAACACCAGCCTGAAGTTTTGACATATCAAGCATATCATTCACGAGATTTGTCAGGCGCCCGGCCTCATCGATCACTACCTGGACATTTTCCGGTGTATTTTCTCCCGGAAGATCCCGCATGACCTCTGCATAGGCAATGATCATCGTAAGCGGTGTCCGCAGATCGTGCGATACATTTGCGATCAGTTCCCGCCGCAGGGACTCATTTTTGCCAAGTTCTTTCGCCGTTGCATTGAGCGTGTCGGACAGTTCCGCCACCTCACGGTAATCTTTCCCCTCAAAACGCACATCAAAATCTCCCTTGGCAAGTGCTTTCGCCGACTCATTGATCCGGATCAGTGACTTGGAAATCTGTCTGGATATTAAAAGAGCGATCCCCAGTGAAAGCAGGATCATGATCACAGTGATCCATATCAGTTCGATCCGCAGTGTATTAACAGTTGCATCCACCGGAGTAAGCTGCGTATTGACCAGCAGAATCTCTTCCTGACCGTCACACTCTACAATTTTTACATAGATCACACTTTTGATGTGTTCCTGTCCGCGTTTCTGCAAAAAACCGTGGAATCCGGGTCCATCTGCCACATCTTCTGGTTTCGGCATATTTTCACTCCAGAATTCCGGATTGATCCCGCCCTCATATTCGATTTTAAAAATCCCGCCATGTTCTTTTGCCTGTTCATAATAATACTGTACCTGTTCCGACGGCATATCCGCAAGTCTGGAATTTACAATATACTCTGCGCTGCAAATCTCATTTCCATCCGTATTTGTCACATAGACTGCCATATTATTTTTCGCTGCAATGTCATGGATCAGAGTGTCTTTATCATCCTCATCCGAGGTCAGTATATTTGCAACCGCCGACGTGACCTGCTCTGCTTCCCTGCTTTTGATCATGGTGTAGAACGAATCCAGATAACAGATCTGGATCAGCCATAACACGACAAGAAGTATTCCGGTAAAGACAAGCAGATAGGTAAATACTCTCCATTTAATACTGATTTTTTCATGCTTCAAACCGGTATCCCACCCCTCTTAATGTCACTAAAAATTTGCGGTATTCACCCAGACTGCTCCGTAAAAGTTTGATATGGGTATCTAAGGTCCTGTCATCACCATAATAATCATACCCCCATACCTCTGTGATCAGTTTTTCACGGTCAAGTGCAATATTGCGGTTTCTTACTAAATAAAACAAAAGTTCGTATTCTTTTGGCGACATTTCCACACGCTTGCCATCCACAGTCACAGTTCGTCCGGTAAAATCAACAACCAGACCTTCTGCCTGAAAGATCTCATGTCCGTCCCGTACGTCTTTTTTATTGTTTCTGCTGATTACAACTTTTACGCGCATCATAAGCTCACGTGGCGAAAACGGTTTTACCACATAATCGTCGATTCCGAGTTCAAATCCATGGATCTTGTCATACTCCTCGCCGCGTGCCGAGAGCATAATGACAGGGATCTCTTTGAACTTGCGGATTTCCAGGCAGGTGGAAAAGCCATCCAGTTCCGGCATCATCACATCCAGTATGATCAGATCAAAATCTTCTTTCCGGCAGATTTCAACTGCTTCCATTCCGTCATGTGCCTCCGCGATCTCATATCCTTCAAATTCCCCATATTTTCGAATGATCGCACGGATCTTGTCCTCATCGTCTACAACTAAAATACGTTCCATAACGTCCCATTTTCTCCCACAAATTGACATTTTTTCTATTCATTACTATAACCGGCTTATGTGATGGCTGTGTGACTGCCATCTGATCAACATCTTAAATATGCAGGAATTTTTCCCTGGCAGTCTTTAAACTGTTCTGAAACCACAAAAAAGATCCAAGGAAAATCACAAGTTCCAGCAGCGTCAGTTTTCCTAAGAAATTTGTGAGTTCGTTGATGATACCAATCAGTCCCACCAGTGCCACGATTCCTCCAAACACCGCCTCTCTCCAGTAAATAAATGCAATAAATCCCGCCGTATCCTTACATTTTTTCATCTCTTCCTCAGCGATCACCATAGCATTGATCCTGCCGCTTTTTTTCATCTGAAGTGACGATATCACCATATAAATCCCAAAAAGCAGAATCACTGCGTCAAATACAAGCATTACTTTCATTTTAAACCTCCAGCATAAAAATTCTTATTTTGACATTCTTTTTGTCCCATATTTTTATTATAAACACAATATAAAATTGGTGCAACTGAACGTTTTGTTTTGTTTTTTTACATAAAATCCCATATTTTCGGTCAAGAAACATTGAACTCTTGCGCCGATTAGTGTAAAATAAAAATAACATACTTATAGATGGGGGCAAAAAACCATGAAATTTGATGACACAAAAATTCTCATCAGTGACGATTCTATTTTAGCAAGAAAACAGTTAAAGGATATCCTCTCCCAGTTTGGCACACCAACATTTTTAGAGGCTGCAAACGGACAGGATGCTATTGATATTTACAAAAAGGAATCCCCTTCGCTTGTATTTCTTGACATCGTTATGCCGATCAAAGATGGCAATGCTGTCATACATGAGATTACTGATTTTGATCCAGATGCTACTATCATTATTGTCTCTTCTGTTGGTACGCAGTCCCAGCTCCGCGAAGCCATTGAGGCAGGTGCCAGTGATTTTATCCAGAAACCGATCAATGCGGATCAGATCGAACATATTATTACTTCAAGATTTGAAGGGAGATAGACATGTACGCTCAATTTTTCGGAAACTATTTATTATCACACGGGATCACAAAAGAACAGCTGATGCATGCCATGCAGGAAGCAAATAACGAACATCCAAAATTAGGAACCCTTGCCATGCATGCAGGCTATATGTCAGCCAGTGAAGTGGACCGCGTAATTATCATGCAGACACATGAAGACAAACGTTTCGGTGAACTTGCCATCCGGGAAGGTTATCTGACAGAAGCTCAGGTTACGGAGCTGCTGCAGACACAGAATCCTAATTTCTTACTTCTTGGTCAGGCATTATTAAATGATGGTGTTATTAATAATGAGCAGCTCCAGTCTCTCATCATCGGTTATCAGTCTGAGAATGAACTTTACGATGCAGATATGTCCGCTGAAACGAAGGATATTGTAGATCACCTTGTAGAAAATTTCTTTGTTATTGCTGAGCGTCCGCTTTCACCTGGAGAGCTTTCTTTCCTGCATCTCTTATTTAACGATCTCGTTCGTTTTATCGGGGATGATTTTTCACCGGTTCGCCCTGAACTTTGTAAAGAATATCCGACAAACTATTGTATCAGGCAGCAGATCAATGGTAAATTTTCCATTCGTACTTATATCGATATGCCGGAAAGCACCTGCATTGCATTTGCATCCCGTTATGTCGATGAAGATTTTCACAGTTTTGACGAATATGTACAGTCTTCTCTCGAAGATTTCTTAAATCTCCATAATGGTCTGTTCAACGTTAATATGTCAAACGAACAGGGGCTTGAACTGCAGCTTGATGTTCCAAATGTTGTCACAGATGAACTGGTCACATTTGAACACGAGGCATATATGTTACCGATTGTTTATTCATTCGGAACAATACATTTTATATTTGAGTTGATTCATAATGAACTGTAAACAGGTACATCATAAACAATAGAGTGACTGTTATTATGAACAGTAAAAACGGCTGTGCCTTTGGGCACAGCCGTTTTCTATTCTTTTTACATTCCGAGGAACTGTTTTACAACCTTTGGCATCTCTTCTACTTCGCATACCGTCTTATGACGTACCTCAGCACTACGGATCTCCTCAATTGCCTGCGGGATTTTTACGTTACCGATCTTGCTTAATTCATCCACTAATTCAAACTCTGATAAAGAATCATATTTTGGATCAATGGCATCCATAACACTTCTGCTGAATTTAAATGGGCTGGCTGTGGAAGCGATCACAGTCTTTGTTTCCGCATCATTTGTGTCTTTTTTGTACTTGTGATATACGGATGCAGCAACTGCTGTGTGTGTATCAATCACATAACCGGTTTTCTCATACAGATCGCGGATGGTATCCGCAGTTTCTTTCTCACTCGCATAATTGCCGTAAAAGTCAGCAAGTTTCTCTTTCATCTCTGATGTAATCTCGTATTTACCAGTTGTATTAAGTTCTTTCATCAATGCCGCATTCTTAGCTGCATCCTCTCCGGCAATACGGTAGATCAGACGCTCTAAATTACTGGAGATCAGAATATCCATAGAAGGAGAACTTGTCAGCATAAATTCACGGTTCTTATCATATGTGCCTGTGGAGAAGAAATCATAAAGGACTTTGTTCTCATTTGAAGCACAGATCAGTTTTGCAACCGGGATTCCCATATTTTTTGCATAAAATGCAGCCAGGATATTTCCAAAGTTACCGGTAGGAACCACAATATTGATCTTCTCATCTTTTGCGATCACACCGTTTGCATATAATTTTGCATATGCATAGACATAATATGCGATCTGCGGAACCAGACGTCCAATATTGATCGAGTTTGCAGAAGAAAACTGATATCCTGCAGCATCCATCTCCTTTGCAAGCTCTGTATCTGAAAACATTTTCTTAACGCCGGTCTGTGCCTGATCAAAGTTACCGTGGATACCGACAACAAAGGTATTATCACCTTTCTGTGTTACCATCTGTTTTTCCTGTACCGGACTGACACCATTCTTTGGATAAAATACAATGATCTTCGTTCCCTTTACATCTGCAAATCCTGCCAGTGCTGCTTTTCCGGTATCGCCGGAAGTAGCAGTCAGGATCACAATATCATTTTTGACATTGTTCTTTCTTGCAGCAGTGATCAGAAGATGTGGCAGAATGGATAATGCCATATCTTTAAAAGCTATCGTCGGACCATGGAACAATTCAAGATAATACGCACCATCCGCATCCACCAACGGTGCAATCTCTTCTGTATCAAACTTACTATCATAGGCAGCATTAATACAGTTTTTCAGTTCCTCCTCTGTATAATCTGTCAGAAACAGTTTGAGCACTTCATAGGCAGTCTCCTGATAAGTCATCTTAGAAAGTTCTTCCATGCTTACATCCAAAGACGGAATCTCAGTCGGTACATATAAACCGCCATCATTTGCCAGTCCTTTTAAAATTGCCTGTGATGCTGTCACTTTTTCATTTGCGTCTCTTGTGCTTGCATACATTAATTCCATTTTCTTCGTCCTCTTATCTTTTTATTCATCGTAATCAAATTTCGGGGTTCTAATACTGTTCGGTATTATATCAATACGTTTTCGTATGATTCCCAATACTTTCTAAACATTATATAGGAAACGATTGCTTCATGTCAATGCTTTAACGTATGAAAATATTATTTTACCAAAATTGCAGCCGGTTGCATCCTGCTTCGAAACGTGATATGCTGAATACAACTCACTAATGCACCATAACATTTTTTGAAATGGAGAATTCTTATGTTAAAAGGCGTTTTTCCTGCCACAAAAAAAGATGGAACCATCTACTATCGTACAAGCATCAATTATTCCGGCAAACACATCAGCCTTGGAAGTTTTGCTTCAGAAGAAATGGCGCATCTGGCTTATAAGGAAGCATCCCAGACTCTTTCTGACGCCGTCATAACCATTGACAATGTCTATTCACACAAAAATATTCTCCCTCATGAAAAAATCATCATTCTGCTTAATTTCCGGGACAATGGACTTTATTTTAAAAATCCGATCTATCTGCGCAAAGGATATTTCAGCTATTTTCTTTCCGAACATGAGGAATTAAAATTTGATATTGATGATCTTTTTTATTATTCCAGCCATAAGATCCAGAAGCGGCAGGGACATCTTTTTGTCAGTGATTACGGAATGCAGTATTCCATTCTTTCACGTTATGGGATCCGTCCATACGCAGTTGCCGGAAGAGATTATCAGTTTGTAAATGGAGATTCTTACGACTATCGCTATGCCAATATTCTTGTGATCAATCGTTTTCACGGTGTCTTGCGTCATATCGTGAAAGGGATCACAAAATATCGCACAATGATCCACATCAATGGCAATTATCTTGTCGGCACTTATTCCAGTGAGGAAAAGGCTGCCGTGGCATATAACAAAGCCGTAGATCTCGCAAAGGCTGCCGGAATCAAAAAGGATTTTCCCGAAAATTATGTTGATACACTCCCGCCAAAGGAATATGCAGAAGTTTATACGAAAGTAAAGCTGTCTGAACGTTATCTTTCCTATTTAGAAGAATTTTCAAATAGCCCAGCGTAAGTTTCTTGTATCTTCCACTTAAAAGTAGTACAATAGAACCAAAGTTTTTTCACCATTCCTACTGAATAACTATATATAAGAGGAGACTTTATTTATGAAGCAAACCACTTTCAGCGATCTTGAACGAAATAATAAAACCTGTATGTATGCACATCTGATTGATTCAAGTATCATGACACTTTTCTGTATCCTGCAGGCGCTTTCCGGACTTCAAACCTGGGGATATATCATTATCTTCGCAGTTTTGGGTTTTGGACCGGTTATTGCAGAGTTTTTCTTTTGGAATAAGTCACATGAAACACCCGCGATCCAGCATCTTGTTGCCATCGGTTTCGCTGTTTTTTACAGTTTTGCAATCTTCACTGCAACCAACGGTCTCGTATTTTTATTTGTTATCCCGATGATCTTAATCATCTCAGTTTATAATGATGCCAAATACTCTCTCATAATCAATACCGGAACAGTCATCGAAAGTCTCATCATTACAATTATGGGGGCTCAGACCGGAAAGTTTGGCTACTCCGGACAGGACAATGCCGTGATCCAGGTTGTCATCATGATCATGGTCGGTATTTATTCTTATTTTACATCACAGACATTAAATATCAATATGGCACAGAAAATACAGCATGCAGAGGAATCACAGTCACAGTCCGAAAAACTGCTGGCAAACCTCTCTGAATTATCAGACCACGTCAATCAGAAGATCAACAGCATCCATCAGGAGCTTGATAAATTGAGCACTGCAGCTCAGACCACACAGCATGCAATGCAGGAAGTATCAAGCGGTGCTGCCGAAGCAACGAATGCCGTAATGGAACAGGGTTCCCAGACACAGGAAATTCAGGATAAGATTGTGATCGTCAATGATGTAACACAGCAGATCGATGCAAACATGAAACACACTTTAGATATCGTGACAGAAGGCAGTAGTTCCATGCAGCTTCTCGCCAGCCAGGTAGATACCTCTGTCCAAAACAGCGTGGATGCCGCATCAAAGTTAGAAACTCTGAACCATAACATGGAAGAAATGCATTCTATCGTGGAACTGATCGGCGGTATCACTTCCCAGACCAGTCTGCTTGCATTAAACGCAAGTATTGAAGCTGCAAGAGCCGGAGATGCCGGGAAGGGATTTGCAGTGGTTGCATCAGAGATTACCGGAATGGCTTCCCAGACAAAAGAAGCAACTGTAAAGATCACGGAACTGATCCAGAATGTTACTTCAGCTATCAACGAAGTTGTCACAGTCATCCAGCAAATGATCGATGGAATCAATCAGGAAAAAGAAAGTGCTAAAAACACGGCAAACAGTTTCTCCTCGATTCAGGAAAACACGCTCTCCATTCAGAGTGGTATCCAGAACCTGACCGTAAGTACCTCAGAGTTAAAAGATGCAAACCAGGTCATTTCTGATTCCGTCCAGACACTCTCTGCCATCTCAGAAGAGCTTACTGCTCATGCACACGAAACATTAGAAGCCGAAAATAAAAATACAGATATCCTTGATACTATTGCCTCAAAGATGCAGGAGCTTGTAATATTTACACAAAATCAGTTTTAAATCTATTTGATCAAAAAACATCCGGCAGACCTTTTTTAGTTGCCGGATGTTTTTTATGTCATATAATATTGGCAGGAAACGTAATGTCACCTTTTTACTGCTTTTTATGCAAACCAATTCTATTTGCTTAAATATTTTCTACCGCATCACGCAGTTCATCTGCCATACTCTGTACACAGGATGTCTGTGACGAAATTTCCTCCGATGTTGCTGCAATCGTTGCCACCTTCTCATTCATTTCATTGATATTTTCAATCAGATCTTTGATAGAATCAATGCTTGCATTAATCTTAGGAATGATTTCTTCTGCTTTTGCATTGTTCTCTACAATCAGTTTTTTCGTCGAATCGGACAATTCACGTATCTCACTTGCAACTACTGCAAATCCACGTCCAGCCTCTCCAGCCCTTGCCGCCTCTATGGAAGCATTCAGGGAAAGAAGATTTGTCTGCCCTGCTATGGAAGAAATATCCTCATTGCTTGCTTTATAAATATTGATAAAATCAGACATCGTTGCCAATGAACTGTTTAACTCCTGACAGAAATTGGAGATCTCCTGAATATGCTGTGCAAGCGTGGTCGCCTCATTTGCCGAAGTTTCATTCGCGTCACCCAGCTGATCAATATTTTCACTCAAAGATACAAACTGTTCTGTAATATCGGCAAGTTTCTGATTATGAATTTCTTGTTTCTGCTGTTCCTCTTCCATCAGATTCTGGATCTTTTCTTTTTCATTCTCCGCAACACTCTTGACATAATGTACACAGTTTTCCTTGACATTTACACCATTATAAATTGCCCTTGCCATATTGCGACAGGAAGAATAACCACAGGACTCACAATTCATTTTCTGGCTGGCATCATCCGTCTTATTCATGGAAGCAAAAATCTCCTGCATTTCATGCTCCGCAGGCTCTTTAATCTCAACACTTTTGTCTGTATATTTGCGTACAAAATCATTGATATCTAAACCTTCAAATGCTTTCATCAGATTTACCAAACGATCCTTCTCCGGTACGGATTCGTCCCATGGTGAACCATTCTTTGTCTTCTTGCCAAACAATCCTCTTTTCGCGTCTGCTCCTGCATTTGCCGTTTTGTTTCTCATATCACTGAGTGTGAGCATAACATCATCCGTATTGCGCTCTAACTCAGTAGCTGTTCCATAGATGCATCCCTTAGAGCAGTTTAAAATATCGACCATAAACGGCTGTCTCTTATTCTTTTTGATACGTTCTAAATACTCATGCAGATAGCGATAGGCTTCCTTTTCGCCTTCTACCTGTCTTACCACCTGTTCTTTTCCAAGGAAATGTTCTACGTTTTCTCTTAAACCACCCGGCATCGGATAAAGAGCACCCATGCCATATTCCAGTTCGTCCTCATATTCCTTACAGCCCTGATATTTATTTCCAATCGTTTCAAAAAGCTTTTTAAATGTCACATTATATTTTACATAGCCATAGCAATTTGGATCTGTAATCTCTGTCTTCTTTGCGATACAAGGACTGATAAATGCAAGTTCATCATCACATTTTAAATATTTTTTTATGTAAATTGCCATACACATCATCGGACTATGAATCGGCATCATTTTCGGCAGTAATTCCGGAATATATTTTTCCACATAATTGACAACTGCCGGACATGGCTGGGAAATGCCACCCAGAAACTGATGTTCTGTAATATATTTTAAATATCCCCATGTCGTGATATCTGCACCGAAAGAAACACTGTAAATATGATTTACACCTTTTTCCTTCAGATATCCAAGTACCTTTTTATACTCATGCGGATAATTTGCCAAAAATGCAGGAGCTAAAATAACAGAAATCTTTTTTCCTGCTTCTAATGCTGTAAAAAATGATTTTGTGTCATCCTGATATTCTCTGGCATTATGCTCACATGCATCAAAACATGCCCCACATGCAATACATTTTTCAGGATCGACCGTTACCTTTCCTGCATCAGTCGCTACATTGGCGATCAGCACGGGACAGTCTCTTACACATTTGTTGCATCCGGTACAATTATCATTTGTGTAAATAAGTTCCATTTCGTTCACCCACTTTGTATAATTTTAACAAAAATATATTATGACTTGATAATATTTTATCATATAATACTATTATCTGCAATTTTTTATCATTATTTTATAAAAATAAAAAAAGAACAGGCTGCTCATCAAAACAGTCTGCTCTTTTTCTATTTTTAATTCATAACTGAATCAGATTACAGAATAATCTTCTTCGGACATTTCTGTGCACAGATACCACATCCGACACATTTTTCCTGATCAATATATGCTACATTGTCAATGACATGTACGGCATCCTTCGGACAGTTCTTCTCACAGAGATGACATCCGATACATCCAACGGAACATGCCTTCATTACATTCTTGCCGACATCCTTAGAACTACACTGAACAATATGTTTTGCTGAGTAAGGAACCAGCTCGATTAAGTGTTTCGGGCAGGCAGCCACACATTTACCACATGCCTTACATACTTCTTTATCAACCAGCGCTATACCATCTACGATATGGATTGCATCAAACGGACATGCCTTTACGCAGGAGCCAAAACCTAAACATCCATAGTTACATGCCTTTGGTCCACCGTTTGGAACGAACATCATAGATGCACAATCCTCATTACCAGTATACTCGTAATCTTTCTGTGTCTTGTCACAGGTTCCTGCACATTTTACGAAAGCAACTTTTTTCTCACCTGCACCTGCATCTACACCCATGATTGCACCGATCTTAGCTGCAACTGGAGCTCCGCCGACCGGACACTGGTTGACTGGTGCTTCACCTTTTGCGATCGCTGCAGCAAGTCCGGAACATCCGGCATAACCACAACCACCACAGTTATTTCCTGGAAGTTCGCCTAAGATGGCAACTTCCTTCTCATCAACTTCTACTTTGAATTTTTCTCCGGAAATACCAAGGAAAAATCCAATCAAGATACCTACGCCGCCCACAACAAGGGCTGCAACTAATATTGCTGTAACGTTCATCTTATTTTTCCTCCTAAATCATTCCTGAGAATCCCATAAACGCGATAGACATCAAAGCTGCTGTGATCAGAACGATCGCAGTACCCTGAAATGGTTTTGGAATATCATTGTATTCAATTTTTTCACGCAGACCTGCCATCAGAACGATCGCGATCAGGAATCCGAATGCAGTTGCAAAACCATTTACAACACTCTCTAAGATTCCATATTCTTTTGTAACGTTTGTTAATGCAACACCTAATACGGCACAGTTTGTAGTGATAAGAGGAAGGTATACACCTAAACTCTGATACAATGCCGGCATTGATTTCTTTAAGAACATCTCAACAAACTGTACTAATGCTGCGATAACAAGAATAAATACGATCGTCTGTAAATAAGTAAGATCGATCCCCTTGCTCATCAGATAGCTGTTTGCAAGAATAAATTTATAGATCAGTGCTGTTACAAACGAGGAAATCGTGATAACGAACACAACTGCACCGCCCATTCCGGCTGCTGTCTCTGTTTTCTTGGAAACTCCTAAGAACGGACAGATACCAAGGAACTGACTTAATACAACGTTATTTACAATCGCAGAACCGATTGCAATCAAAAGTAATTCTTTCATCTGTACCTATCCTCCTACTCTTCTTTTCCGGCAGCATCTGCTTTTACAGTTGCTTTACCGCTGCAGTGTGCAGCCTGGCTGCAGCCGGAGCAGTCGCCGCTCAAGCATCCTGCAGGCTCTGCTAACGGTTTTCCTTTTGCTTCCATCTTCGCTCTTACAATGTTCATAATAGCAACCAGACAGGACAATACTAAGAATGCACCAGGAGCCATAACGAAAATTGTGATCGGTGTAAACCATTTTAAGGATAAGATCTGGAATCCGAAGATCTGACCTGCTCCTAAAAGTTCACGGATCAAACCGATGCAGGTAAGACCAAATGTAAATCCAAGTCCCATACCAATACCATCAAACATAGACGGGATTACCGGGTTCTTAGAAGCATAACTTTCTGCACGTCCAAGGATGATACAGTTTACTACGATAAGAGGAATATATACACCTAAAGACTCGGAAAGGCTTGGTGTATATGCCTGCATGATAAACTGAACCATGGTAACAAGTGATGCAACGATTACGATGAATGCCGGCATACGGACACCATCCGGGATCACTTTACGGAATGCTGAAATCAGCATATTGGATAAAATAAGTACCACTGTTGTGGAAAGTCCCATACCAAGTCCATTGATTGCTGAGGAAGTAACCGCCAATGTCGGACACATACCAAGCATCAGAACGAAGGTAGGATTCTCCTTGATAATACCGTTATATAAACGTTCTACATTTTTGTTCATTAATTTGTACCTCCCGCTAAAACATTCTGGAAGTATGTCAGGCAGGCATTTACACCGTTAGCCATAGCTTTTGATGTAATGGTAGAACCTGAAATTGCTTCGATCTCGTTGTCGGCTGACGGAGCTGACTTAACAACGGTAAAGGAATCTACTTTTTTGTTTTCAAACTGACCGTAGAAATCTTCTTCCTGCGCCTTCATACCAAGACCAGGTGTCTCAGAAATAGATGTGATGGAATAACCATTTACAGTTCCATCATTCTGGATACCTACGGAGAATGTGATAGATCCCTGGCTTCCGTCCTTTGCGGTTACCGTAAATACATAACCAAGTGTATTTTCGGATGCATCCTGTGCTGCAACTACTGTCTCGATCTCATCGGAATATCCGTTTTCATCTAACAGAGCCTGTGCTGCGTCTGCATCAAAATCTGCATAATCTGTAAAATGATCTGCATCTGTAAATACCTGTTTGTAGGCATTCTGTGTTTTTTCTTCATTTACCTTGTCAATTGAAGGTTTTGTGACACCGTACACAACTCCAAGTAAAAGTCCAAGTACGATTGTAAAAGCAAATAAAATTAATGCGTCATGAACGATCTTCTTATTCATCTTATTTGCCTCCTTCCTGCTTTTTGGCTTCTTTTACCATACCAAATGCTCTCGGAACTGTATATTTCTCGATCATCGGAACTAAGATATTGCTTAAGATGATTGCAAAAGAAACACCTTCTGCATTTGCACCAAAGCAACGGAACAGTCCGGTAAAGATACCACAGCAGATACCAAAGATGATCTGTCCCATTGGTGTGATCGGTGAAGTAACATAATCAGTAGCCATAAAGAATGCACCAAGCATGAGACCACCACCGCAGAGCTGTGCTGTAATATAAGTCCAGTCAGCACCATGTCCGCTGAAAAGAAGCATGAAAACAATAAATGTGATAATATAGCTTGCCGGGATTCTAAGATCGATAACACCCATTAAAATCAGGAAAATTGCACCAATCAGAATCGCGATCGCGGAAGTCTCACCGATTGTTCCGGCTGTACGTCCGATCAGCATATCCATCGTATTGACCGGATCACCATTTCTCATTGCTGCAAGCGGCGTTGCTCCGGTATAGGAATCGATCGTAAAGTTCGTCATGTTAGCTGCAAATGCAATCAGAAGAAAACATCTTGCACCCAGAGCAGGGTTCATGAAGTTCTGTCCTAATCCGCCGAACATACATTTTACAACCACGATTGCAAATACACCGCCGAGTACTGCTTCCCACCATGGAAGTGTAGCCGGAAGGTTTAATGCTAAAAGCAGACCGGTTACAACAGCACTTAAATCATTGATCGTCTGTTTTTTATGTACGATCTTATTGAAGATCCACTCTGATGCAACACAGGATGCGATTGTTACTAAAATTAAAATCAGTGCTCTGTATCCAAAGTTATAAATACCAAATAAGGTTGTCGGAAGCAATGCAATAATTACATAAAGCATGATTCTTTCCGTCGTATCTTTAGAACGCACATGTGGTGATGATGAAACATGATATAAATCACTCACAGGAATCCACCTCTTTCTTCAGTTTTAAAAATTTATTTTTCATATTTCCATTATTTTTTGCGTTTTGCTGCAAGAACCTGTTTTTTCATGGTCTTGATAGACTGTGCAAGCTGTCTCTTAGCCGGGCATGCAAAACTGCAGCTTCCGCACTCAACACACTCTAAGCCATGCCATTTTTCAAATTCTTCGGAAAGTCCCTTATCTGAGAACTTCGCAAGTCTCGACGGAATCAACTGCTCCGGACATGCTTCTACACAGCGTCCACAGTTGATACATGCTGTCTGTAACTTTTCTGCAGCAGCAACCTCATCCTGTGACATACATAACAGGGAGGATGATGTCTTTGTGGTCGGAACGTCTAATCCAAACATGGCAAATCCCATCATCGGACCACCGGAAATAATCTTCTCAGGCTGTACTTTAAATCCACCTGCCGCATCGACAAGTTCCTGATAACTCGTACCAATATTATATAAAAAGTTACCTGGATGCTCTACCGCATCACCTGTGATCGTAGAAATACGGTTTGTTACCGGCTTGCCAAGTTTAACTGCATTGTAGATGGCAATGATCGTCTCAACGTTGTCAACGATGCATCCTGCATCTGCCGGAAGCATTTTGGAATTGATGGAACGTCCTGTCACAGCATAAATCAACTGACGCTCACCACCCTGCGGATACTTTGTTTCTAATGGACATACTTCAATACGCGGTTCATCCTTTACAAGTTCCTGCAGTTTTTCAATACAGTCCGGTTTGTTATTCTCAATACCGAATACACCCTTTGCCTTGTCAAAAATCTGAAGAATGATCTTCATACCTCCGATCAGCTCTTCCGGATTTTCTAACATTCTCCGATAATCTGCGGTCAGATATGGTTCACACTCTGCACAGTTTGCAATGATATACTCAATTTTTTCCGGTTCTTTTGGTGATAACTTCACATGAGTCGGGAAACCCGCACCTCCCATGCCGACAACACCGGCCTCTTTTACTTTACCAATGATCTCTTCTTTTGATAAAGCTGTCACATCTTCACATGGCGTATAAGAAACCTCTTCGAACGCTCCGTCGTTTTCGATCACGATGGAATTGACCATATCGCCAACTGCCACACGACGCGGTTCAATAGCTTTTACAGTACCGGAAGCAGATGCATAAATTGGAGATGATACAAAACCGCCCGCTTCTGCGATTTTCTGTCCCTTTAATACTCTGTCGCCTTTCGCCACTATCGGACTTGCAGGTGCTCCGATATGCTGTGATAACGGATACACCAGGTCGCCCTTGGGTAAAACTTCCACAATCGGCGCATCCTTTGCTAATTCCTTGCCTTCGTAAGGATGGACGCCACCTTTAAATGTCTTTAAACCCATTTTTCGTGCCCCACTTTCTCTTAATTGTATTCTATTCTATGATATGTCTCATAGAACATTTATCCTATTGATTATACCACAAAATGATACATATTCCATCTATTCCTTGTATTTTTTTTAGAACCTTTTGACAAAATTTTCACAATTATTGAGATAATTCCATCAATTAATGGCATTTTCTTTTTCTTTTTATATGTGATAAAATAGTTTATTATGAAGGAAATCAGGGAGGATTTATATGAAACACTGGCACGAAGAAATGCCTTTTACAGCAGATGATTCACTGGCAGAACTGATATTTACAGAGAATTCTCTTTTTTTTGATATAGAAACAACCGGATTTTCAGCTGCACGCACATCACTCTATCTGATCGGATGCGCTGCGCGGAAAGAAAATCTGCTTATTGTCGATCAGTTTTTTGCAGAAACTCCGGCAGATGAATCGGATGTACTGCATGCATTTTTGGATTATCTGCAAAATTTTGATACGATCATCACGTTTAACGGAATCGGTTTTGATATTCCGTACCTGACAAACAAATGTCAGAAGTACAAAATACCAGAACCATTTTCCGCTTATGAATATGTTGACATCTATAAAATGATCTCAGGCTTTCGTTTTCTTTTTGCCCTTCCAAATTTAAAGCAGAAAACGGTAGAGCAATTCATTGGTTTAGAACGCGAGGACGCATATAACGGTGGTGAACTGATAGATGTATACAAGGCATGTCAGAAAAATCCAGATAAAAAACTTATCTCTCTTTTAAAGCAGCACAATTATGAGGATGTTATCGATATGCCAAAGCTTCTCTCCGTACTGTCCTATGTAAAGTTGTTTGAGGGGGCATTTAATGTGACATCCATCTGTGCCAATGAATCTGTCTCCTATGACGGCAAACCCTGCAGGGAGATTCTCTTTTCCATGCAAAACATTTTTTCGGTTCCTAAACGTGTTTCCTGTCATTATGAGAATTTCCATCTGGTTGTCGATACAGACCAGACAACACTCTGTGTCCGTTTATATACAGGGGAACTCAAATATTTTCTTTCTGATTATAAAAATTACTGGTATCTGCCTGAGGAAGATCTCGCCATTCCCTCAAGCCTTGCTGCCTCGATTCCAAAAGAACGAAGAAAAAAAGCTACCGCAGGAACCTGCTATAAAAAAAAGAATGCCATTTTTGTTCCCCAGTATCAGGAAATACAAAAACCGGCATTCCGTCTTATGTTTAAAGATAAAAAAAGTTATTTTGAACTGTCAGAAGATTTTGTTGCTTCCAGTGAAATGCAGAAAGAATATTGTATGCATGTACTGCAGTTTATCTGTAAGAAAAAACTGTAAGCTGCCATCCATTCCTTTTATAATCTGATCTGGCCAGCCTTACTCCATGCACTGTAAACCTTTTTGCCATCTGCCAGCTTATATGTTCGTATCTGCACATAATACACCGCATTATTTTTCAGTTTCTTTATTTTTAATGTGGTGTTTTTATTTCTGGTGATCACTTTTTTCTGCACATTTTTCTTCATCTTTGAATCAGTACTATAACGTATCTCATATCCGGTGGCACTATCTGCTTTTTCCCAGGATAGCTCTATCTCCCCGGCGTTTACGCTGACACTTTTCGTAAAAGATGTTTTTTTCGGTAATATTTTAAATGTTTTTGTGACTGTTCCAATATATGCACCTTTTCCACTGACGATCACTGTTGCAATGCCGCTTTTTTTATTATTTTTATACTTCACGGTATAATCAGTGCCTTGCTTTAATTTTTTCCCTTTCAATGTAACAGTCACAGCCGGCTTCTTCGCTTTGCCATCGTATGTATAAGTATTTTTATTGAGTGTACATTTTACTTTTTTTATGCTGGCTAAATTATCCGGATTTTCAAATTTTATATGAAATGTCTGATACCAGCCATTCTGAACATCATATTCATAAGAAACCGTGTTTGTTTTTTTATCCGTCAGTGTAACAACAGAACCATATCCTCCATCACTTCTGGTTCCTCCTGTTACTTTTCCAATCTTTGACATATCAAATCCCGGCAATTTTGCCAGATCAATCTTTTTTCCCTTTGCAATGGTATAATACTGATTATCAAATTTATACCATCCCAGCCCTGATATATTACTAATATCAAAACTGGTAAGTTCATTATCGTTCAGCTCTATATTGGTCAGATTTGTAGATTTTCTCAAATCCAAATATTTCAGTCTGTTTTTCTGGCAGTCTAATGTACGCAACTTTTTATTTTTTGTCACATCAAGTTTCGTAAGGTTATTTCCTGCACAACGATAGGTAACCAGTTTTTTATATTTAGAAATGTCTACACTTCCAACCCCTGTATATGCAACATCCAGTTCTGTGATATTCACACATCCCGTCAGGTTGACCGTTTTTAATTTTGGTGCCTTATGACATGCAAACGTTTTAAGACTTTTACAGCCGCTGAGATTGATTTTTTCAATATTTGGTATTACAGGATCAACATATGTTCCATAGCCATACAAAGCAAATTCGGCATTTTTTAAATACTTATTATTGCTCAGATCCAGTTCTTTTAGTTTTTCAAGTTTTCCATATGATTTCACCTCAAAAACTTTTAACGGCGTATTTACACATTTTATTTTTTCAAGTTTCGGTGCCTCTCCTTCAAAACATACCTCCTGAAGGTTGCTGTATTTACTTAAATCAAGACTGGTCAACAGTAAATTCTCAAAAGTTATTTTTTGTATCTTTTTCGGCAATTTTAAATCAGTCAGTTTACCGGCATTCAGTTCTAACTCTTTCAGTTTACTACACTCCTGTAAATTTAGCTTTTTTAAACCTCCAGAACTGATCCGAAGCTTTTTCAGACCTTTACAGCCGGTAAAATCTATATTTTTCAGGTTATCCTGGTCTAAAGTATCAAACTCAGTCAGCCCGGAACATCCTGACAAATTCAGGGTTTTCAAATAATAATCTTCAATATCCAGTTTTTCAAGATTCGCACATCCGTTTAATTGTAAATTTTCCGTGGAGCCTTCTACCGAAAACTCTTTTAAATTTTTATAATTACTTAAATCCAGTTTTTTTGACGATACCCCCTCAACATGAACTTTTTGAACTGATTTTGGAAGTACAAAATCTTCACTCAGTTTTATCGCTTTCAACGAAAGTTCCAAAATCTTCTGTTGGCTGTTCAAATCCAGTTTAGCAATTGAACTTCTATCCTTTCCGTACAGATTTTCAATGTCAAGCTTTTTCAGTGCAATACAAGGACTCAGATCTAATGCAGCTCCCATATATTTTCTGATTGTCAGTGTTTCTAATTTTTTGCATCCTGTAAAATCAATTCCTGCATCCGAATTTATGCTCGCATCTATAGAAAGGCTTTTTAATGCGGTACATCCAGCAAATGACACAACTCTCAAATGATTGTCTGTATAAGCATCCGACATCTCAATCTCTTCCAACGAACTGCTGTTCATAACGCTGCAGATGTCATCTGCCAAAACAAGTTTTTTCAGGTATGATAAATATTCTATTCCGTTTGTCTCTATGCTCTTTTCAAATTCCAGCTTCGTAATCTTCCTGTTTTCAGAATCCGACAGGATACCATCTCTGTTTTTATCATACACTTCAATTTTTGGGCGAAATACATCATCCGGAAAATTCATTTCATTGATCGCTACACTGCCATCCTGATGAAATCCTTCATCCAGTTCCGGTTCGTCCGGTTCCTCTGGCTCTTCTGTCCCATCGTACATCATCCAGACACTTTCTTCCGCTTCTTCTGTATCATCAGCATCCATGATTTCCCCGGTCTCTGTCTCAGTTGTCTGCTCCGTATTTTTCCCGGTTTCCGTCTCCTCGGTTGTCTGCTCCGTATTTTTCCCGGTTTCTGTCTCCTCAGTTGTCTGTTCCGTGTTTTCTTCTGCACCCGTCCCGGTTATCTGCTCCGCAGTATCCGTTTCTCCACCGTTCTCATCACCGTAATCTGCAAAAATGCTCTCCGTGGTCTGTGTATTTTCCTGCGCACAAATGTGTACGCTTTCCTGTAAGCTAAATATCACACCCACAGCCAGTCCAAGCGACAATATTCTTTTATATATTTTTTTCATTTTCAACCTCCAAATAATAAAACAGCCTATCATTTCCTGATAAGCTGTTTTTAATTATGTACTGTTACTTTTTCTCAAAGAAGAAGGATGTATGTCTGTCAAATCCAAGTTCTCTGTAATTCATGATCTGTTCTGTACTTCCAATGAAAAGTACACCACCCGGCTGAAGCGCTTTATGGAACTTCTGATAGATCACATCTTTTGCTTCTTCCGTGAAATAAATAACCACATTACGGCAGACGATCAGATTGCAGCCACTCGGATAGGGATCTTTTAACAGGTCATGCTTTTTAAATTCCACCCTTTTTTTGATCTCATCTGAAATCTGATAGGAAGAACCAACTTTTGTAAAATACTTCTTTTTCAGATCATCCGGCACAGAGGCAATACTCTTTTCATTGTACAGTCCCATTCTCGCCGTATCAAGCACCTGATTGTCGATATCCGTTGCAATGATCTTAATATTTGCAAGCGGAACCTGTCTTGAAAGTGCCATGACAAGGGAATACGGTTCATCTCCTGTTGAACATGCCGCACTCCAGATTTTCAGGTTCTTGCCAAACTTTTTGATCAGTTCCGGGAATACCTGTCCCTCTAATATCTTCCACTGATCCGGATTACGATAGAATTCAGAAACATTGATTGTCAGGAAATTGATGAACTGATCAAATTTTTCTTTATCTTTCTTAATCAGTGCTACATAGTCATTGTACGTCTTAACGTTGTTCTTCGTGATCAGCGTATTGATCCGGCGGCGCATCTGTTTTTCCTTGTAAGAATTCAGATCGATTCCGGCAAGCTGCAAAATGTCCTTTTTAAATTTTTCATAATTATCGGTTTCCAGCATAATCTACTTTCCTCCTGTTTCCTTTTGCACAAAAGTTCTGTAAAACCAGATTTACTTTCATGCCATATCAAAAATAGGCTTTACACATTCCGTGAAAGCCTATTTTTATCCATATTACTGTATACGGAATTTAGTTCTCTTCTGCTGCAACTGCATCGATATCGACATCTGCAACATCAGCATCTTCTGACTCATTTGTCTCCGGAGCAAGTAATGCTTTGATGGAAAGACTGATCTTCTTCTCGTCCTCGTTGAAATCAACGATCTTAGCTTCGATCTCCTGACCTACTTTTAATACATCAGATGGTTTCTCAATATGCTCTTTTGCAATCTGGGAAACATGCAGTAATGCGTCAACACCCGGAGCAAGCTCTACGAATGCACCGAAATCTGTCATTCTTGCCACTTTTCCTTTTACAACGTTTCCAACCGCATATTTCTCTGCAGCACCATTCCATGGATTCTCTGCCGGGAATTTCATGCTGAGTGCAATTTTTGTATCGTTGATATCTTTGATGAATACACGCACATGATCACCAACATTAAATACTTTTTTCGGACTCTCTACTCTGCCCCATGACATCTCAGAGATGTGAAGCAGTCCGTCAGCTCCGCCAAGGTCAATGAATGCACCGAAGTCTGTTACATTTTTAACAGTTCCTTCCATAACATCACCAACTTTGATCTTTGCAAACAGCTCTTTCTGCTGCTCTAATTTCTTAGCAACTAAAAGCTGTTTTCTGTCGCCGATGATTCTTCTGCGTTTTGGATTGAACTCGCTGATCACGAACTCGATATCCTGATCTTTGTACTTGGATAAATCTTTCTCATAGCTATCAGATACAAGGCTTGCCGGGATAAATACTCTTGTTTCATCCACGATCACGCAGAGACCGCCGTCTAATACCTGTGCTACTTTTGCTGTTAATACTTCTTTGTTTTCAAATGCCTCTTCTAATCTCTTGCTGCCTTTTTCTGCTGCGAGACGTTTGTATGTGAGTAATACCTGTCCCTCACCGTCATTTACCTTAAGAACCTTTGCTTCCATGGTGTCGCCGACAGATACCAGTGTTGTTAAATCAACGTTAGCTTCGTTCGTATATTCATTACGAGTAATGATTCCGTCTGATTTGTAGCCGATATTCAATACGATCTCATCAGGTTTTACATCGATAACGGTACCTTCAACTACCTCTCCATTTCTTATTGTTTTAAATGATTCCTCCAGCATTTGTTCAAAGCTCATTTCTGACATTCTTTTGAACCTCCTCAATAATTTTGTTTGGGGTAGAAGCCCCTGCGGTAATACCTACGCTATCGATGGACTCAAAACATGTGATATCCAAATCTTTTACAGTTTGTATATAGTAAGTATTGTTGCATTCGTTTTTACATATTTCAAACAACTTCTGCGTATTGGAACTATTTCTGCCCCCTATGACAATCATGGCGTCCACATCACGGGCAATCTTTGCTGCCTCAGTCTGTCTTTCCTCGGTGGCATTGCAGATTGTATTTAAAACAATTATATCATAACCTTTTTTATTTATAATTTCAACTAATTCTTGAAATTTATTGTAATTAAATGTCGTTTGTGCTACAATACATACCTTTTTCCCAGATTTTGCCTGATATTTTTCTGCCTCTTCCGGGGTTGCGATCACAGCCGTATGCGGATCAAGTGACCAGCTTTTGATTCCTTGTACTTCCGGATGCTTTTCATTCCCGATAATTACGATCTGCGCCCCTTCGGCACTGTGTTTTTCCACAAGGCGGTGTATCTTTAACACAAACGGGCAGGTTGCGTCCACCAATGTATAGCCAAGTTCTTTTATTTTTTCAGATATGCCCTTTTCCACTCCGTGTGCACGGATGATGACCGTTCCGCCATGCGCCGCCCTCTCTTCGAGTTCTTCTACGCTTTCTAAAACAGTCACTCCTTTTTCTTCCAGATCACGCACCACCTCTTCATTGTGGATGATCGGACCAAATGTATAGATTGGCTGTCTCTCTGCGGCACTCATTTCCAGCTGCTCATACACGGTATCGACCGCGCGCTTTACGCCAAAGCAGAAACCTGCACTTTTTGCCAATGTTATCTTCATATTTTATGTTTCCTTATCTTGCCTCTGAATAAACCTGATAAATGGCATCTACCACTTCATCAATATTCATTTCCGAACTGTCAACCAAAACAGCATCCTCTGCCTGACGAAGCGGTGATGTTTCACGATGCATGTCACGGTAATCACGGTCAATAATATCTTTTTCGATCTCTGCAAGATCACAGCTTACTCCTTTTTCCGTCAGCTCATCGTATCTTCTCTTTGCCCGTGTCGCAGAACTTGCTGTCAGATAGATTTTGACCTGTGCGTCCAGAAGAACACACGTTCCAATATCTCTTCCATCCATGATGACATCTGCAGACTTTGCAAGCTGACGCTGCAGTTCCACTAGCTTTTTGCGGACCACCGGATAGACACTTGTGGAAGATGCCATATTTCCAACTTTCTCATTGCGGATCACACCATTTACATTCTCTCCATTTAAAAGTACCTGCTGTTCTCCGTTTGCATAAGTGATCGTGACATCCACGTCCGGGCATGCTGCCGCGATCGCATTTTCATCTTTTGCATCAATATTATGCTGTAAAAAATAATATGCCATCGCACGGTACATTGCTCCCGTGTCTACATAGATAAATCCAAGTTTTTTCGCCAGCCGCTTTGCGATCGTGCTCTTTCCTGCTCCTGCCGGTCCGTCAATTGCAATATTCATACTCATGTTTTATTCTCCTTTTACATTTTGCTGTGTTTTTTATTTTCTATTCTTTTGTCCATAACAATCCATAGATTTATAACGCTTTATCATCTGTTATCTTTCATCCGGCTGCGCCGCTGAGATTCCCGCAAGATAACCGGTGGACCATGCAATCTGTAAATTATAACCACCAGTCATCGCATCCAGGTCTAACACCTCTCCGCAAAAATATAAATGCGGCACCAGTTTTGATTCCATCGTAGACGGATTGACTTCTTTTACTTTCACGCCGCCCTTCGTGATGATCGCTTCGTTAAAATCACGGAGTCCACACAGTGTGACCGGGAATGCCTTGATCAGTCCGATAAAATGTCTGCGTTCCTCTTTGGTGATCTCATTGACCTTTTTCTCCGGATCGATTCCGCTAAGATCCAGCATGACCGGAATCATTTTAGCCGGGAAAAGCCCACCAATGGAGTTTTTGAACTGCTTGTTCTTCGCCTCATCAAACTCTCTTAACAGACGGTGATCTAACTGTTCTTCCGTAAGTGCCGGCTTTAAATCTATAAACATAGAAAGTTCTCCGGCCGTAAGAGACGGTTTGATAGCTGCACTCGCCGATAAAAGCAGCGGCCCGCTGACACCAAAGTGTGTAAACAGCATCTCGCCAAACTCCTGATACAGCAGTTTTTTTTCATTTAAAATGCGTACTTCCACATTTTTTAATGAAAGTCCCTGCATCTGCCGGACATAGTCTTCTTTTGCGAGAAACGGTACCAGTGACGGCCGGATGTCCGTGACGGTATGTCCTGCTTCTTTTGCAAAACGGTAACCATCCCCTGTAGAGCCGGTCGTCTGATAGGAAAATCCGCCTGTCGCAATGATTACTGCATCTGCCGGCATTGTGGTTCCATCTGTCAGCTTTACGCCTGTGACAATGTTTTCCGGTGCATCTTCTCCGGATGATTCCATAAGCAGACTTTGTACCTGTGTATGCAGCATTACTTTTACTTTTTTCTCTTTCAGCACTTTCTGCAATGTTGCGATCACATCCGAGGAATGATCCGAAACAGGAAATACCCGGTTGCCACGCTCTGTTTTTGTCCTCAGTCCGTTTCTCTCAAAAAAATCAATGACTCTTTGATTGTCATACGAATAAAAGGCGCTATATAAGAACTTTGCATTGGTCATAACATTTGCAAAGAGATTATCCATATCTCCCGCATTGGTAATATTGCATCGTCCCTTTCCGGTAATGAAAAGTTTTTTTCCAAGTTTTTCATTCTTTTCAAGCAGAATAACCTGACTGCCGGTTTCCGCTGCGGCGATCGCAGCAAACATTCCAGCCGGTCCCCCGCCTATTACAATGATTTTATTCATGAAAATCGCTGTCTCCTATTTTTGCATAACGCATTTTTATGGAATCGTCAATCGCATTGATCTCATCATTTTCATAGACCTGATACTCATCCCAGATTCCTTCTAACATTTCTAATGTCTTCGCAACATCTCTCTGTTTTTTCATACAGAGTGCCACGATCAGGGCATTGATCACGCTGAGTGGTGCAACCAGTGAATCCACAATAGACGCCATATCACTGTCTGCGATCAGATTACAGGACGAATACAAATTCATCGGTGAATGCACACTGTCTGTTAATGTAATCACTTTTGCACTGCGGTTGTTGGCAAACTCCATAGCCTTTAACGTCCGCATGGAATATCTCGGAAAACTGATTCCGATAATTACATCTTCCTTACCAATACGAACCATTTGTTCAAAAATTTCACTGGAACTGCTCGTCTGTATCAGACGTACATTTTCAAACATCAAAGTAAAATAAAATGCCATAAACGACGCAAGCGGCGCACAGCTTCTGATTCCAATAATATAAATATGTTTCGCATTCAAAATGGTATCTACTGCCATCTCAAATGCCGCCTGATCTATTTTTTCCAATGTGCTGTTGATTTTTTCCGCATCTGACTTTAAAACAGATTCTAAAATTTTTGACTGGCTGATCCTGCCATAAGTAACTTCCATACGCTGAATGGAGTTTAATTTGTTGCGTACCAGTTCTTCTAAGGCACTCTGAAATTCAGGATATCCCCGGTATCCAAGATGCATGGCAAAGCGCACAACCGTGGATTCGCTGACTCCGACCACCTCACCTAATTTTGCCGCCGTCAAAAATACTGCCTTATCATAGTTATCTGTGATATAGGTGGCAAGCAGTTTCTGTCCCTTGCTCAATTTACTGTATGACTCGTTGATCCGATTACTCAAATCATTCTTACTGCCCATAACCCCTCGTTCCTGTCATTTTATGACACCGTCTGCAATTTATGATGTGCCTTTGCACACCAACATTTCTATTATATCAAAACTTTTCCTTTTTGTCAGCTTTGAATCATTTTCATTCTGTAAAATTCACCTTTTCGTGCCATCAGCTCCTCAAACGTACCATATTCCACACAATGTCCGTCCGCAAGAACGGCAATCTTATCTGCATCACGAATTGTTGACAGCCGGTGTGCCACAATAAATGTCGTCCTCCCCTTCGTCAGATTTTCCAAAGCTTCCTGTATCAGTTTTTCAGAAATACTGTCTAAAGCCGACGTAGCCTCATCGAGCACGATCACCTCCGGATCACGGATCAGTGCTCGCGCAATCGCAATGCGCTGTCTTTGTCCACCGGAAAGTTTTCCTCCATGTTCTCCTACCATGGTATCAACCCCATTTGGAAGGCTCTCCATCAGATCCGTAAGATTTGCCGCCTTTATGGCACGTTCTAATTTTTCGTCCGAAACATGTTCGTTTCCGTAAGTAATGTTTTCACGTATAGTCCCTGAAAATAATATGGATGTCTGTGGTACAACGGCAAGATGTTTTCTGTATGTACGCAGATCTATTTCCCTCATATCATTACCATCTAAAAGGACCTTCCCTCCGTCCGCCAAATGAAAGCCGATCACAAGATTTAACACCGTCGATTTTCCTGCACCTGACTCCCCGACTAATGCGATCGTCTCCCCCTGTTTTACATGCAGGTTCAGGTGATTTAACACCGGTTTGTCACTGTTTTTATAATGAAAGGAAACATCTTCAAAATCAAAGGTGCCAGTTACGTCCTCTAACTGCTTTTTCCCCTCATTCTGCTCCACATCCTCTGAAAGGAGCACCTCACCAATGGAATTGACAGATTCAATGCCTTTCGCGATTGTCGGAAGCAATGTAACGATTGCAGACACCTGATTTACCACCGTTGCAAAATAACTCTGGTAAAGTGTGATATCCCCCGCCATAATGCGTCCACGCAACGCAAGATAGCCGGTAAATGCCAGACAGACGACCTGAAACACCTGGAATACCGCCCATCCGACTGAACCAAATAATGCCTGTACCAGATCCAGTTTATATCCCTTTTCCGCCACTGTAAAAAGCTGTCCGCTCATCTTATGTACTTCTTCGTCCTCCAATGCGTGTGCCCTTGTCACCGGGACAAGTTCCACCATTTCCATCACACGCGCAGATGTTTCTTCCATTTCTTTTCGAAATTCCGTATTTCTTTTTTTCATGACCGAGCGGAACGAAACCATCGTGATTGCCGCAACCGGAGTTGTCAACAGAAAAAATACAAAAACGATCTTACTTTTTGATGCTGTGACCACCAGCGCAACCCCGATATTCAGTGCAATATTTAAAATGCTTAAGAACATCTGTGTGGAAAGTGTCTCCACCGCCTCCACATCACGCATAATCTTAGACTGCAGCCTTCCAGACTGTGTCTCCACATGGTAGGCGATCGACAACTGCTGAAGTTTCCGGATCAATGCCTTACGAAGTCCTGTTTCTGCGTAACGTGTTGCAAGGCTTTTATATGATGTATACAGATAATTCATTGGTATATTAAGTGCGATCAAACCAATCTCAAGGGCTGCACTGATCCAGATATTTCTCACGGTATCAGGATTCTTCTGTGTCACATCATTGATGATATTTGCAGTTATGATTGGAAGTACCCACACACATGCATGCTTTATAAAAAAACAGATAACTGCCATAACAAATTTATGATAATTTCCTTTGTACAGTGCTATCAGAATCCGTATCGGATGACCTTTATATCTGCGATAACTTTCTATAAACCAGTTTTCTGTATCTATGCCATTTTTCGGCGACGTTTTCCGTTCAAAATTTTCCATTTTCTTATATCCTTTATCATTTATAGGATGATTCTAATTCTTTTCTTTGTAAAAAGCAATATTTCAGCAAAACAAAAAATGCCACAGCAGCATCCTAAAATACTGCCGTGGCATTTCATCAATCATATTCTAATTATACCGGATATGCACCATTCTTTGTATCTGCAATTGTTGCATCTACTTTTTTCTGCTGTGCTTCACGGTATTTGAAGAACTCAGTTGCAACCTGTGGGAACAATGCGTAAGATAATACATCTTCATCCTGCTGTTTCCACTGTTTCATCTCAGCTTCAATCTTGTCAAGCTCTGGCTCTAACAGATCTGCCGGACGACAGGTAATTGCATTCTTCTTCTCATCGCCTAATACTTTGTCAACAACTTCCGGATTGAACGGTTTTACAGTCTGACCGTATTTTCCAAGGAGAACATCTTTCGTCTCTTTGGTCGCTACTTTGTAACGCTCACCCATTAATACGTTGAATACAGCCTGTGTACCAACGATCTGTGAGGAAGGTGTAACAAGCGGCGGCTCACCAAGATCTTTACGAACACGCGGTACTTCTGCAAGTACTTCCTCGTATTTGTCCTCTTTCCCCTGCTCTTTTAACTGGGAGATCAGGTTGGATAACATACCACCCGGTACCTGATATAATAAAGTCTTGATGTTTACACCTAATACTTTCGGGTTCATCAGACCACTCTCTAATGCTTCCTCTCTCATCGGACGGAAGTAATCAGCGATCTCAGCAAGTTTGTTCTGGTCTAAACCTGTATCAAACTCGGTTCCCTTGAATGCCTCTACCATAACCTCAGTAGCCGGCTGGGATGTTCCAAGTGCAAATGGAGACATTGCAGTATCGATGATATCACATCCTGCCTCTACTGCTTTCATGTATGTCATGGAAGCAACACCTGATGTATAGTGTGTATGTAACTCTAACGGGATATCGATCACTTCCTTGATCGCACGTACCAGCTCGTCTGCTTTCTGTGGAACTAAAAGTCCTGCCATATCTTTGATACATACAGAGTCAGCTCCCATATCCTCTACTCTTTTTGCCATATCTGTCCAGTAATCTAAGGTATAAGCATCACCGAGTGTATAAGATAAAGCCACCTGTGCATGTCCTTTTTCTTTGTTACATGCGCTTACTGCTGTCTGAAGATTGCGAAGATCATTCAGACAGTCAAAAATACGGATGATATCAATTCCGTTTGCGATGGATTTCTGTACGAAATACTCTACTACATCATCAGCATATGGACGGTATCCTAAGATATTCTGTCCACGGAATAACATCTGTAATTTCGTATTTTTAAAACCATCTCTTAATTTACGAAGACGATCCCATGGATCCTCTTTTAAGAAACGAAGGGATGCATCGAAAGTAGCGCCTCCCCAGCACTCAACAGCATAGTATCCAACCTTGTCCATCTTATCTACGATTGGAAGCATCTGCTCTGTTGTCATTCTTGTTGCGATCAGAGACTGATGTGCATCACGCAGTACTGTCTCTGTTATTTTTAAAGGTTTTTTAACAACTTCAGCCATTTTTTCCTCCTTATACAGCGAACCTGTTTTTGTTCTGCCGTCTGATTAAATTCCAAAGATTGCCATGAATACACCGGCTGCTACTGCTGTACCGATAACACCGGCAACGTTTGGTCCCATTGCATGCATAAGTAAAAAGTTCGTAGGATCTTCCTCTGCACCAACTTTCTGTGATACACGCGCAGCCATAGGAACTGCGGATACACCGGCAGAACCGATGAGTGGGTTGATCTTGCCTTTTGTAATGAAGCAAAGTAATTTACCGAACAATACTCCGGCTGCTGTACCAAACATAAATGCAATCAGTCCAAGTGCAACGATCTTTAAAGTTGTTGCATTTAAGAAAGCCTCTGCACTTGTGGATGCACCAACGGATGTACCAAGTAAGATAACTACGATATACATCAATGCATTAGATGCTGTCTCAGATAACTGACGAACCACACCACACTCACGGAACAGGTTACCAAGCATTAACATACCAACGAGCGGGGCTGTTGTCGGAAGGATCAGACATACAACAACGGTTACCACGATTGGGAATAAGATTTTCTCAAGTTTGGATACCGGACGTAAGTTCTGCATCTTGATCGCACGTTCTTTTTTCGTTGTAAATAACTTCATAATTGGCGGCTGAATGATCGGCACCAGTGCCATGTAAGAATATGCTGCTACAGCGATCGGTCCCATAAGGCCGGACTGTCCAAGTTTTCCAGCAAGGAAAATGGAAGTAGGACCATCTGCACCACCGATGATAGAAACGGCTGCTGCTGCTTTATCATTGAATCCCATCAGGATTGCAAGGAAATATGCGCCGAAAATACCAAACTGTGCTGCTGCTCCTAAAAGGAAGCTGATCGGGTTTGCGATCAGAGGTCCAAAATCGGTCATCGCACCAACGCCAAGGAAAATAAGGGATGGCAAGATTGACCATTCATCTAAGGTATAAAAATAATGGAATAAACCACCGACACCGTTACTCATCTGCTCCGGAGCTGCAAAGATATCCGGATAAATGTTTACCAGAAGCATACCAAATGCGATCGGAACGAGTAACAACGGTTCAAACCCTTTTGCAATCGCCAGATACAGGAAAATACATGCAACTAAGATCATTACGAAATTTCCCCATGTCAGGTTAAAAAAGGCAGTCTGATGAAGGAGGTTGCCCATTGTCTCAGTAAAATAACTCATTGTTATCCTCCTAAAATTAGTTGTTTAAAGTTGCCAGTAATGCACCTGCTTCTACCATGTCACCAACACTTACGTTGATGCTTGCTACTGTACCATCTTCGGTAGCAACAACCGGTGTCTCCATTTTCATGATTTCAAGAACTAAGATTGTGTCACCTTTCTTTACAGATGCACCTACAGAAGACTCGATCTTAAATACTTTTCCTGCTGCACCTGCTTCGATCTTTACGTTACCTGCGCCACCTGCCGGTGCTGCTGCCTTCGGAGCTGCTGCCGGAGCTGCTGCACGTCTCGGTGCTGCTGCCGGTGCACTTACAGCACCATTCTCTTCTACAGTAACATCATAAACATTTCCATTTACGGTAATTGTATAGCTTTTCATTGAATCATCCTCCTGTGATCATTACTTTTTTACGACATATATTTATTATAACTTGTCTGCTTCGCCTATCTTCTATGGATAGAACGTACTACGAATCCATCTGCTGATGTTCCTTCTGCCGCCGCGATTGCTGCAGAAATAACTGCAACCAGTTCTAAATCATCAGTAAGCTGGGATGTCTCCTCACGCTGCTCGATCTGTTCTACAACCGGATCTGCCACATCTTTCTTCGCACCAGCATTTGCTTTTTTGTTCTGTAAATACGGAATCACTTTAAAGCAGCTGATGATCAGACTGATCAGGATAAGAACTACAAATACGGTTCCCATTCCCATCAATGTATTCATACCGGCTTTTCCCATTTTCTCGCCAAGTGAATACACAAGATCTGCACTTGCATCTGTAAGTTCCGGTGCTTCTGTCTCGTAATTGTATTCATATACATAAGAAACAACTACATCTCTGTCTGAGAAATGTAAAACCTGGTCTGCAGTCACAGTCTTCTGTGCTTTTGTCACAGTAAGATCTCCAAGTCCCTGATAGGAACCCAGATCTGAAACTGTTTCACCCCAGGATGTCAGTAAGTGGGCAAATGCATCCATTCCGTTTGAGTCATAATATTCTGCACCACTCTGTATATCTTCATCTGAAAACGAAACAAGCGCAGATACTGTCTGCTCCATGTTATCCTGGATATCAGAATAACTCATACCAAAATAATCAACGCTCTTAGGATCCGTTCCACATGCTGTCATTGCCAGAACCATAAAGCAAAGACAAAGCATAAGAGATAATTTTTTCTTCATAACTTCACCTTTCTATTTTGTTCCATGTTTCTTGTCCGGTACACCTGCACATTTTGTGTATAATAATTCAAATGCATCTACAAGGTATTTTCTGGTGTCTGCCGGATCTAAAATAAGATCTACATAACCACGTCTTGCTGCAGTCATAACACTTGACTGTAATGCATCATATTCTTTTGCTTTTGCTGCGAGTTCATCTGCAGATGCATCTGCGTACATGATCTTTGCTGCAAGCTCGCCATCCATCATACCGATCTTTGCATCTTCCCATGCATATGTAAAGTCTGCTCCGATTGCTTTGGAGTTCATTGTCACATAAGCGCTTCCGATTGCATTTCCGGTGATCAGGTTTACTTTCGGGCAGGTTGCATCAGCGAATGCCATTGTCATGCGTGCAAGTGCTTTTGCAAGTCCTTTTTCTGAACAGACAGTAGCTGCATAACCTTTTACGTTTGTTAAAGACAATACCGGGATCTCGAACGCATCACAGAAGTTAACGAACTCTGCTGCCTTGTTGCATCCTCTTGCTGTCAGAGCTCCGGAGAACTCCTCTGCTTTTTTGCCCTCTTCATCGTAAACTTCTGAGCAGTTTGCAACAGCGCCGACTGTCATTCCGTTTAACTGGATAAATCCGGTTACCATATCTTTTGCATAGTTTTTCTTTGTTTCAAAGAATACATGTCCGTCTGAGATCTCACTTAATAAATATCTTGGATCGCCTTTCATGGCTGCCATGTTCTCACATGCACGGTTTAAATCATCCTGACACTCAGATGTGTATACATCTCCTTCATTATTTAAAGGAAGGACGCTTACTAACTCGCGGATCTCTGCAATGATCTCATCCTCTGTTCCAATAGCATCGATACAACCGTTTTTCTCACTCTGGAACTCTGCGGAAGAAGTATCGCATTTTTCAATACGGTTACCCTCGATCGCATTCGGGGAATTGATGAACATTTTTACTTTGCTCTCCATAAATGCGAAATCAGATAATGCAGGAACTACTGCAAGTCCACCGCCACAGCTTCCGAAAATAGCGGAAATCTGCGGAACAACGCCGGATGCTGCAACCTCCTTTGCGTAGATCTCACCAAATCCGTTTAACGCATCCACAGATTCCTGTAAACGCATTCCGGCGCAATCGATAAATCCGATCACCGGTGCTCCCATTTTCATTGCCATGTCATATACGGCTGCAATCTTCTTTGCATGCATCTCTCCGATAGTACCGTTTAATACAGCTGCATTCTGGCTGTATACAAATACCAGATTGCCATCCACCAGACCATGTCCGGTAATTACACCATCGGACGGTGTATCTGTGTCTGCAAGATTAAAGTCTGTATTTCTTGCGGTTACGAGAGAACCGATTTCCATGAAACTGTTCTCATCGACTAACTTGGTAATACGCTGCATTGCCAAGCTATCATTACTACTATTCATCCTTTTTGCCCTCCATCTATAAAGTTTGTTACCACATCTTTTGACATGGTACATAGTGAATAATGTAAAAATATAACAAATTCCGCTAGGATAAATTATAGATGGTCAGTGACAAATTTTCAAGAGAATTGTTAATTTTTTGACAGTTTTTTTTTGCATACAAGGAATTTAGGGCTTTTACATTGGAAATAATTCTGCTGTTTTTTTTACACACCAGCAAAAATCGATTCTTTTTACCGTATTCTTCACTGTGACCACACGTTTTGCCAGAACCTCATCTCCCAGAAAGTATGTTATCTCACCGATAAAATCTCCTTCCGTTACCGATGCATAAAGTTTCCGGGATAATTGATACTCTATGTGTACTTCCTGGTCTTTTTCGATCAATAGTTCCACATTTTCTTTCACCGGCGCAACTTCAAGTTCTGTCGTTACCTCTTCGCCGATCTTTGTGCCCTGTCCGTCCACCACCTGTACCGGAGCACATTCCCCTGCGTCCAGTTCAATCTCATCCAGACTTATTTTCCGGAACCGGGAAATTCCATACTGCATAAGTTTTTTTGTATCTGCCCACTTATATGTTTTGTTATTCGGCCACCCGCAGGCAAGCAGTGCAACGATAAAAGTTCTGTCATCACGTTTTAATGCCCCGACATAACAATATCCCGCATTACCGGTAAAACCGGTCTTGCCTGACAATGCCCCGTCCATCATCTGCAAAAATGCATTATGATTACAGCAGGTGTAACTGTTTTTACCATCTATATCAGAAAACTGATACTGTCCTTCCCTTGTGATTGTAAGAAATTGCTCTGCCATTTCTGATGTTTTGATGCAGTACCGCATGATCAAAGAAAGATCTGCCGCTGTTGTGTGATGAAAGCCATTTTCATTTTTGGCATCCAGTCCGTTCGGTGTGATAAAATAACTGTCCTCACAGCCGATCTCCTCTGCTTTATCGTTCATAAGTTTTGCAAAATCACCCGTCGTGCCTGCAATGTGTTCTGCAATCGCCACAGCGCAGTCATTATAAGATTCCAACATCAGTCCGTACAGCAGATCTTTCAGATAAAACTTCTGCCCCTCCCGCATACCCAGATGAACTTTCGGCTGTGACGCTGCAAGCGTACTCACGGTCACTTCGCTGTCCAGGTCGCAGTTTTCCAGTGCAATGATACATGTCAGTATTTTGGTCGTACTGGCATTCGCCATCGCCTGGTGCCCGTTTTTTTCATACAGGATACGCCCGGAATCCGCATCCATAAGCACAGCTGCTTTTGCATACAGGGAATTTTGATCCGGCTTTTCTGTCACTTCCTCCATCCGCACATTTTCTTTTTGATCAAAAGCCTCCACGATCTGTATCCCATATCCTGTTAAGATCACAGTGACAAGGATCCATGCCAGCAGTTTTTTCCACATACACCAGACTCCAAAAAAGCATTTCATCAATCCTTATGTATATAATACGCAAAAAATGCTCATTTTTTGTGAAAAAAAAGCATACGAAACCAGATCAGATATCCAGTTTCATATGCATTTCCGCTTCCGCTTCCTGTTTGAATTCTTCTACCTGGACCGGACTTAACACGGGAAGTTCATCGATTGACTGAACGCCAAAACTCCTTAAGAATTCCTCCGTTGTGCCAAAAAGCAGCGGGCGTCCCGGCGCATCCAGCCTTCCAAGTTCACATACCAGATTGTACTCCACCAGCTTGTTTACCGCATGATCGCAGGAAACACCTCTGATCTTTTCAATTTCCGCCTTTGTAATCGGCTGCTTGTAGGCAATGATCGAAAGGGTTTCAAGCAGAACGTCGGTAAGCACATGCTTTTTCGGCTGCTTTGCGATTTTCACCAGATATTCATACATTTCGCCCTTCGTACACATCTGATAAGAACCGTCCAGTTCCATGATCTTAACGCCGACGCCATCATCCTCATAGCGCTGCATCAGATGTTCTATGATCTTTTTTGTCCGTTCTGTATCAAGTTCCAGTGTTTTTGCTATACGCTCTAATTCCACAGACTCTCCCATTGTAAACAGGATCGCCTCAACGATTGCCTCATATTTTTTTTCTTCCATACCAACCCTCTATTCCGGTGTGTAAAAATTCCACACAGATCCCATTTCATTTCTGCTGTCACACAGCTAGGCCGCAATTTTTGATTCAATTTTTATATCATCAAACGTGTATTCCTGGGAAACAACGATCTTTCCCATCTTCATCAGCTCTAATATTGCCAGAAATGTCACAACCACTTCCATTTTCCCGGACTGTGCTTCTAAAAGACTCCGAAACGAAAAATGTCCGTGATGCAGACTGTATTCTTCCACATATGTCATCTTATCAGAAAGTGACACTTCCTCTTTCTCGATTCTTCCAAACTTCGAACGGACCGGATCGATCTTATCCGCCTGTTTCTTTATGATGGACTGAAAAATATCATTCAGCCTCGCAAGTGTTACCCCGGACATCAGTTCATTCACATCAACCGGTTCTTCATATGCAAGAACTTCGGGCGGGATTGTCGGTGCTTTAAACCATACTTTTTCCGCATCAATCTGACGGTCCCTGAGTTCATATGCCATACATTTATACATTTTATATTCCAACAGCTGCTGCACAAGTTCCGCTCTCGGATCTTCTTCTTCATCATCCTCGCTTTCTTTTGCAGGGAGCAGCATTTTTGATTTGATATCAAGCAGTGTCGCCGCCATCACGAGAAATTCGCTCATCACATTTAAGTCCTGTCTGCGCATTTCGGCAATATATTCCATATACTGGTTTGTGATCTCCACGATTGGAATATCATATATATTGACTTTATTTTTTTCTAACAGATGTAAAAGCAGATCTAACGGCCCCTCAAACACCTGAAGTTTTACAGTTAATTCCATCTATGTCATACCCTCTCATTCCACAAATATTGATTTTACCGTGGATTCCCGCAAAATTCAAGATTTTTATGCATAATGTACATCCTTCGCATCTAAAATAAATTATAACAGAACCCTACGGAGGGCATATTCTTGAAATTCATGGTTTCCATTCTGCTCGGTCTCAATCTCCTTGTGCAGGGCACGGTACTTCCTGCATCTTCCTGTTTCATTCCGAATGTAACCATCCCCCTGTCTCCTGCTGCCCAGACAGATACTGCACCTGCTGCAGACTTAAATATCTCCGCACCAAGCGCCATTTTGATGGAGGCTTCCACCGGTGCCGTCGTCTACGAAAAAAATTCCCACGAGGCAAGGCATCCGGCAAGTGTCACCAAGATTATGACGCTGCTTCTGATTTTTGATGCACTCTCATCCAAACAGATTTCCTTAGATGACACGGTGACCGTCTCCGAATATGCAGCAAGCATGGGCGGTTCTCAGGTGTTTTTAGAACCGGGTGAAACCCAGACAGTCGAAACGATGATCAAATGTATCAGTGTTGCGAGCGCCAATGACGCCTGTGTTGCCATGGCAGAACATGTTGCCGGTTCCGAATCAGAATTTGTCCGCATGATGAACGAACGCGCAAAAGGACTCGGTATGAATGACACCAATTTCGTCAACTGCTGTGGTTTAGATGCCGACGGACATATGACCAGCGCCAATGACATTGCACTGATGTCGCGCGAACTGATCACAAAATACCCGAAAATCCATGATTACTGCACAATCTGGATGGAAAATATCACCCACACTACCGCAAAAGGTTCCTCGGAGTTCGGTCTGACGAACACCAATAAGCTGATCAAACATTACCAGTATGCCACCGGCTTAAAAACCGGATTTACCAACACTGCCATGTACTGTATTTCCGCAACCGCCAAAAAAGATGATATGGAACTGATCGCCGTCATCATGGGGGCTCCTGATATCAAGTCACGCTCTGCGGATGCCACGACTCTTTTGAATTATGGGTTTGGGAAATGCAGGATTTACTGTGACAGCCACGAAGATAAGTTAGACGATCTCCCGGTTAAAAAAGGCCTTGCGGATTCTGTAGGCATCATTTACCAAAGACCTTTTCAATACATGACAACAGACGGAAGTGATCTTACCGGCATTACCAAAAGCATCGAACTGCCGGAAAATGTGACAGCACCAGTAAAAAAAGGAAACACTGCCGGGAAGGCGGTCTATTCTCTAAATGGAACGCCGATCGGCAGTGTCAATATTGTATATGCGGATACAGTCGATGCTGCAGATTATAAAGATTATTTTTGCCGCACCCTGTTATATTTTGTTCCTTAAAAATACAGAGTCCGGTGTATCACTGATTTGATGTCATGAAACATTCTGTTATTACATATCACTGATCTGATGGTGCGGAACATTTGTTCTCATATTATAACAACGGTGCAAACAGACGCATCAGGCTCTGAACCATACGTACCGGAAGTCTTCGTCTGCGGCAGAATGAAACATCCATCTCCTCCGACTCTTCAAATGTCCTGAGGCAGTCTTCCTTTACCTGCATGACTGCCTTAGACCGGTACATAAATACACCACATTCAAAGTGTAAAAACAGACTCCGGTAGTCAAGGTTTACACTGCCGACCGTCGCGATCTCATCGTCACAGACAAAACATTTTGCATGGATAAATCCCGGTGTATACTGAAAAATCTTCACACCATTCTTTAAAAGCGGTTCATAATAAGACTGTGTTAAAAGATATACTGCCTTTTTATCCGGCACACCCGGTGTCACGATCCTTACATCCACACCGCTCTTTGCTGCATTTGAGAGACAGATCAGCATTTCGTGATCGATGATCAGATATGGTGTAAAAATATACACATAGTTTTTCGCACGGTTTATGATATTCAGATAAATATTTTCTCCGACGTTTTCATTATCGAGCGGACTGTCACCATACGGCTGTACAAAGCCATCGGAGGTAAATTCTTTCTCCCTGTAAACAGACGGCAGGAATCTGCTGTAATCTTCCGTGGAACGGTTGATATAATTCCACATTTCCAGAAACATTGCCGTAAGGCTCCAGACTGCCTCTCCCTCAATCCGCACTCCGGTATCCTTCCAGTATCCAAACCTTTTGACTTTATTGATATATTCATCGGCAAGATTGATACCGCCTGTAAATCCAATATACCCATCCACCACAAAAATTTTACGGTGATCGCGGTTGTTCATCACCACAGAGATCAGTGGTTTAAACGGATTGAATGTCACACACGGGATCCCTCTCTCCTGCAGCTTTTTATAATATCCAAAAGAAATAGAATTGATGCTGCCGACATCATCATAGATAAAGCGCACATCCACTCCGGCCTTTGCCTTTTCCTCAAGAATATCAAGGATCGTATTGAACATATATCCTTCTTCAATGATAAAATACTCGAGAAATATAAAATGTTTTGCACCGCGCAGTGCCTCTAACATATCCGGGAACATTTCTTCCCCGCAGCTGTAATATTTTGTCTGCGTGTTCTGATATAATGGAAATCCCGCCCATTTATCAATATAAGATGACTGCAGATATGCTGACCGGCTTTCTTTTTCTAAGCCTTTCTCCTCTGCGCTATCTCTCTGAAACAATGCTTCCACCTGACGGTTGACAGCATCCATTCTCTCTCTTGTATGTTTGGTCAGACCGGATCTTCCAAATAAGAAATATACCATAAGTCCAAAAATCGGCGACAATAAGATCAAAAACGTCCACGAGAGTTTATTCGCCGGATTTGTCCATTTATTGACGATTACAAGCACAACAATGATTGCTATCACACGCACAAGCAAATTGACATACGTAAACTTGTAACTGAGCTGCCACAATACGACACACAGCCATAACACCTGTAAAATGATTGCCATGGCAACCACAAAAAATCTTCCAAACATGAGATGTAATATTTTCTTCATACAAATCTCCATTCTCCCTGCACGCTTTTCAATGAAAGCAACGTTTTCATCTGCACAAGTTTGTGCCACAGTACAAATATGTGCTTATTGTAATAATTTTCCTCTCAAAAGTCAACGCACGAGATGATCCACATGTATCATCCCCCATCCGATCCTGCCAAGCTGCGCACTTCTCGGATATGCTCTCTCATAAAGGCGCAGCTTCATTTCTGCCGGAGTAAATGATGGATACTTCTCAAATGCAAGGGCAAGCGCCCCTGAGACAACCGGTGCTGCCATGGAAGTTCCGCTTTTTACCTGATATCCGCTTTTATCCCTGCTGCAGCTTGTAATACCGGTTCCGGGTGCGAGGATTTCCGGCTTTACGATGCAGCATGCAGTCGGCCCCCTGCCGCTGTATCCGGTTTTTAAAACTTTTCTCCCACGGTCATAGGTATCATCATCACTGCTTCCGACCGTCAGTACTTTTCTTGAAATACCCGGAATCGTCACCGTATTTTCTTTTGGTCCGTTATTTCCTGCAGCGGCAACGACCATGATCCCTGCATCCCACAATTCATCGATCGCATATAAAAGCTTTCTCTGCTCCTCCACACCTGCGCCCGGTAACATTCCTACCGATATATTTAATATCTTAATATGATAACGTTCCCTGTTCTCTTTGACCCACATCACTGCATCAAGTACTTTTTTCGTATTTCCATTTCCATTTTCATCTAAAACCTTTAACATGATAATCCTGCATTTTGGTGCAACTCCACTGTATATCCGAACCTTATGTGCAGTATCTTTCAGATACTGCTCAGACATTTTTCCGTTTCCCGCAATAATCCCCGAAACATGGGTGCCGTGACCATTATCATCATACATTTCCTTTCTCCCATAACAAAAATCATGAAAATATATGATTCTGTCCTCAAAATCCGGATGTGCAACAATACCGGTATCCATCACTGCAACGGTAACATTCTGTCCGCTAAGTCCTGATCTGTATGCATAATCCGTGTGAATCATCTTCTTCACCCGATCCATAGTCTCTCCCATTCTGTCAAAGAACTTCCATATTATTATATGAAGAAATTTATTTTCTGCTAAAAATGATAAGAAAATGTTAAATTTTTCTGAATATTCAGAAGAATGTTTGACACTTGGCATGATTTTCCTTATAATAAATAATAGTTAATTAGTGAACTATTTTGGTTCGCTTTAAAATCAAAAAAGAAAGTAGTGTGATGCCATCTTGAACAAAAAACTCAAAGAAAAATTTGACGAATCCGTAAATGCAGTCCTGCCGATCACGGTGATCGTGCTCCTGCTTTCCATTTTTGTTGTTCCCATGGAAACCGGAACGATCGCCCTGTTCTTAGTCGGTGCATTTATGCTGATCATCGGCATGGCTTTTTTCCAGCTCGGTGCAGAAACTGCCATGACACCTCTCGGCGAAGGCGTTGGTTCTTCCATTATGAAAACAAGAAAGCTTCCTGTTTTAATCGGCGTATGCTTTCTGATGGGTATTATCATAACCCTCGCAGAACCCGATCTTCAGGTTCTTGCAAATCAGGTTCCTTCTATTCCGAACAATACCCTGATCTTTACGGTTGCACTTGGTGTCGGCGTATTCTTAGTGATCGCCGTACTCCGTATTCTCTTTCGGATCAGTCTTCCAGTTCTTTTGTGCATTTTTTATATTGCACTGTTTTTTCTTTCTTTCGCGGCTCCTGCTGATTTTATTGCAGTCGCATTTGACTCCGGCGGCGTGACGACAGGTCCCATGACAGTTCCCTTTATTATGGCGATCGGTGTTGGTCTCTCCGCAACCAGAAACGATAAAAACGGTTCGAGTGACAGTTTTGGTCTGATTTCTTTTTGCAGTGTAGGTCCTGTTTTAATGGTCCTTCTGCTTGGCATTTTTTATCATCCAACTGGTGCCGCATACAATGAGACAACAATCCCGGACGTAATCACGATGCAGGACGTGATCCGCGAATTTGTACATATGATACCGGATTATGCAAAAGAGGTTCTGCTGTCCATCCTTCCGGTAATTTTCGTATTTCTGATCTTCCAGCTTATTTCCAGACGTTATCACAAGCCACAGGTGATCAAAATGATCATCGGTTTACTCTACACGATCATCGGTCTGATCCTTTTCTTAACCGGTGTAAACGTCGGATTTGCTCCTGTTGGAAGTCTTCTTGGAAGCAGTCTTGCCGGCCAGCCGTGGAAATGGATTTTAATCCCGATCGGTGCCTTGATCGGTTACTATATCGTAAAAGCAGAGCCTGCGGTCCAGGTATTAAACCGTCAGGTTGAGGACGTCACAAACGGCTCTATTTCCAGAGATACCATGAATTTAAGCCTGTCGATCGGTGTATCCGCCTCCGTTGCACTTGCATTGCTTCGTGTTCTTACCGGTTTAAACATTTACTGGCTTTTAATCCCGGGATACCTGATTGCACTGATTCTGACAAGATTTGTACCAAAAGTATTTGTCGGCATTGCCTTCGACTCCGGCGGTGTTGCGAGTGGTCCTATGACTTCCACTTTTCTGCTCCCGCTTGCCATGGGTGCATGTACCGCGATCGGAGGAAATGTAGTCACAGATGCTTTCGGAGTTGTTGCGATGGTTGCCATGGCACCACTTATTGCAGTTCAGGTCATGGGTGTCTCCTATAATATGAAATTAAAGAAAGCAAGTACCCCTGCCGCCGCCATCATTGGCATTGACGACAATGAAATTCTGGATTTTGAGGAGGATTTTTAACGATGCAGGAACAGAAAAAACGAGAAGCTTACCGCTGCCTTGTAATTATCACAGACTCCCATATCAGAGAGCAATTATGCGAATTTTTAGCAGATTCCCATATACCGGTCTACTATCAGATGCATGGGATCGGCACAGCCAGTTCAGAATGGTTAGAATTATGCGGTCTTGGAAGTATCCAGAAAAGTATCACACTCTGTTTTATTCCAAACGGACGCAAAAAAATTCTGCTCGCTGAAATGAATCAGGCATTGAGCCTTCATAAAAAAGGAACCGGTATTGCCGTCAGCATTCCCATGAACGGTATGCAGGGATTTCTATATAAACTTTTAAACGAGCACACCGCAGAATCAGACGGCGAAGAAGTTGAAAAGGAAGTGAAAAAGATGAGTGAACCAATTACACATGCTATGATACTTGTAACAATCAATCAGGGATACAGTGACGCTGTCATGAACACCGCGCGCGCTGCCGGTGCAACCGGAGGCACGATCTTAAAAGGTCTGCGCTGCAGTCCCGGAAAATCGGCTGTCATCTTCGGCATCACGATCCAGGAAGAACAGGAAATCGTCGCAATCGTTGTACCAAAAGATAAAAAAACAGAGATCATGCAGGCAATCAGCTCTGCTCATGGAATGGACTCTCCTGCCCATGGTGTTGCCTTTTCCCTGCCAGTAGACGGAATTATGGGATTGTAATGTCGATGAGGCCATTCTATTGTCAGGTATTGCAAAAAAGAACTGCACGTTAATAACTATCATTAACATACAGTTCTTTTTTCAAATCCATATATCTTGTATATAGATTATTTATAATTTTTAAACTATTTGTTTTTTCTTATGCCTCTGCCGGAACATCCTTCATAGAGAAGCTGATGCGTCCCATCTTGTCTTTTCCAAGGCAGACAACTTTTACTTTATCTCCTAATGTCAGGACATCCTCCACACGATTGATACGCTCTTTGGAAATCTTGGAAATATGAACCATTCCCTCTTTACCCGGAGCAAATTCAACAAATGCGCCAAATTCTTTGATGCTTACAACAGTACCAGTAAAGATCTGTCCCTCTGCAAAGTCAGTGGTGATAATCTTGATCATTTCGATTGCTTTGTTCATCATCTCTGCGTCTGTGCCACATACAGATACAGCACCGTCATCGGTAATGTCGATCTTAACGCCTGTGCGGTCAATGATCTCGTTGATCGTCTTTCCTCTCTGTCCGACTACATCACCGATCTTGTCCGGATTGATCTGGATCTGAACGATCTTCGGTGCGAATGTGCTGACTTCTTTTCTCGGCTCCTCGATTGCTTTTGACATAACCTCATCCATGATGTAGATTCTTGCCTCTCTCGCACGTCCGATTGCTTCCTCAACGATCGGTCTTGTAAGACCATGGATCTTGATATCCATCTGGATTGCTGTGATACCTTTGTGTGTACCGGTTACTTTAAAGTCCATATCTCCGAAGAAATCCTCAAGACCCTGGATATCCGTAAGAACAAGGTAATCATCATCTGTGTCACCGGTAACAAGACCACAGGAAATACCTGCAACCATTGCTTTTAACGGAACACCTGCTGCCATTAAAGACATACAGGATGCACAGGTGGAAGCCATGGAAGTAGATCCATTTGACTCAAATGTCTCGGATACGGCACGGATCGCATATGGGAACTCCTCCTCAGAAGGAAGTACTGCCATAAGTGCTTTCTCAGCCAGTGCACCGTGACCGATCTCACGGCGTCCCGGTCCACGGGAAACTTTTGTCTCACCTACAGAATATGCAGGGAAGTTGTACTGATGGATATATCTCTTTGTTGTGATGTTCTCATCTAATCCGTCGATCTTCTGTACCTCAGAAAGCGGAGCTAATGTGACAACATCACAGATCTGTGTCTGTCCACGGGTAAACATTGCAGAACCATGCACTCTAGGAATCAGGTCAACCTCAGCTGCAAGCGGACGGATCTGGTTGATTGCACGGCCATCCGGACGTTTGTGGTCTTTTAAGATCATCTTGCGGACAGTCTTTTTCTGATACTGGTAAACAGCCTCGCCAAGCACTGCCAACCACTCTTCGTTATCTGCGAATGCCTCAGCAAGTTTATCTGTGATCTCACGGATGTTCTCTTCACGTTTCTGTTTCTCATCGGTAAATACAGCTTCTTCCATCTGCTCCGGTGTTACGATCTCTTTGATTGCAGCAAACATCTCTTCCGGGATTGCACAGCTTGTATACTCATGTTTTGGCTTACCAACCTCTTCTACGATATGGTTGATGAAAGCGATGATTGTCTGGTTCACATCATGACATTTATAGATTGCCTCGATCATCTTCTCTTCCGGAATCTCATTTGCACCAGCTTCGATCATGATGACTTTCTCAGCGGTAGACGCAACGGTAAGCTGTAAATCACCGGTATCCCATACTTTCTGAGAAGGATTGATAATAAACTCGCCATCTACCATACCCATCTGTGTCATGGCACAAGGACCTGCAAACGGGATATCAGAAATGGTAACTGCAAGTGCGGAACCGATCATTGCAACAACTTCCGGACGGCACTCCGGGTCAACAGACATAACCATGTTGTTGATGGTAACGTCGTTACGGTAATCCTTCGGGAATAACGGACGCATCGGGCGGTCGATAACACGGGAAGTAAGGATTGCATTCTCGGATGCCTTACCTTCTCTCTTGTTAAATCCACCAGGGATTTTTCCGACTGCATACATTTTCTCTTCGTACTCAACGCTGAGCGGGAAGAAATCGACTCCGTCTCTCGGCTTGTCCGATGCGGTAGCAGTAGATAAAACTGTTGTCTCACCGTATTTTAATAATGCGGCTCCGTTTGCCTGGGCACATACTCTGCCGATATCTACGGTCAGTGTTCTGCCTGCAAGTTCCATTGAAAAACTTTTATACATGCGTTTTCTCCTTTTCTCTGTGGAGACAGAAGCACCGAAACTACTGAAAAATCCACGACCTCTCATACATTTTTCAGTGGTCTCGGAAATATACTTCTGCCTTTGGCAAAGAACCTGTTTTCACAGGATTCTTTCTTATTTTAACTGAAAATCGAGTGGAGTAAGTCTCCACTCGATAAAACCGTATGAAAACAGATTTCATACGGTATCCATACATGCCAGCCTCCATGCGGAAGCGGCTCTGTATGGAGAAGATCTTATTTTCTAAGACCTAAGCGCTCAATTAAGGAACGATATCTTTCGATATCAACTTTCTTTAAGTATGCCAGTAAACCACGTCTCTGACCAACCATCTTTAAAAGACCACGTCTTGAATGATAGTCGTTTTTGTTCTCAGCAAGATGAGCATTTAACTCCTCGATACGTGCTGTTAAGATAGCGATCTGAACTTCCGGTGAACCTGTATCTCCCGGTGTTCTGCCATACTCTGCGATAATTGCCTGTTTCTTTTCCTTTGCGATCATGTTATGATCCTCCTTTTCTTATTAAACGCCCGTTCCGGCTGTGCCGGGATATGATACTCAGTAAAAGGTCGGAGTGTCCATCTACCGAATATGGGCTAAACTCATACTCCACTATTATAGCATGGGTTGTTTCTGTTGTAAATGCCTAAATTTAATTATTGATCACACGGACTACTTTGACCGGTGTTCTATAGTATGCTCCTGAGATCTTGATACCGGACTTCGGTGAACTTGCATGTACCACACGGCCGCCTCCAATATAAATAGCCACATGATTGATACTGTTTCCGTTGCCGTAGAAGAAAAGATCTCCCGGCTGTGCATCCGATGCGGAAATCTTTGTACCGCAGTTTGCCTGTGCTCTTGAAGAATGTGGAAGTGAAATGCCATAGTTGGCAAATACGCTCATGACAAATCCAGAACAGTCCGCCCCTCTTGTCAGACTGGTTCCACCCCATACATACGGGTTTCCGACAAACTGTGTTGCATAGGAAACAAGGGATACACGGACATCCGATACACCCTGTCCATAACGGACTTCTGTCATAGTCTGTGCCTTCGGAAGTTCGGTTGCAATGCTGACATAGTCTGAAGAGACATATCCCTCATCACTGTCGACATTGATCTTTACCCAGCCGTCAAGGACTTCAAGAACCTCAAGTTCCTCACCCTCCGGCATCATGGTGATGACATGGCTGTCTGTGTTTGCCTCGTCACGAACATAAAGCGTGGTCGTCGTTACGGTTGCAACTGTCTGCTTTACTTCCTGTGCCTTTGCGATCGCTGCTTCACCGGTCATAAGATATTCTGATTTTACATATCCTTTTACTTTTCCGGACTCGATCTGTGTCCAGTCACCATCTGTTCCGATAATCTCACATCCTGCATTGTTTGGCAGCTTTCCAACAATCTCTGCCTCTGTTCCCGGAACTTCACGGACATTGATATTGCCATCTGCCTGTGCGATTCCCAGATTTGTGTATCCAAATGCACTGGCTGCCTCTGCAAGCGCCTGTGCCTGTTTTTCTTCCTCTGTTTGTGTCTCATCTTCCTGACCGGATGCAGTCATATCACGGTCGGATTCTGAAACACTGACCATATCTGCTGCGGTAACAGAAAGGTAATCCGACATCACATCAGTAACACCGGATGCAAGATCCGTACCCTGTTTTGTATAATTTTCCATCTGTTCTGCCAATGTGGAAGACACCCCCGCAGACACTTCATGTATCTGGGAATCTGTGCTCTCTGCCATTACTTCCTGTGTGTCTTTCACACCCGGCTTTCCATCAATATAAGCTGCTGAAAATACAAGAGAACCGGCTGCAAGAAGTCCGGCTGCCTTAACCCATTTTGCTTTCATATCCGTACCTTTCCAAAGAATCCTGAATACTTCGTTTATCAATACCGCTCAAGTATAGCAGTCATTTTTTACAATGTCAACATATTTATGTAACATTTCCGTAATATTTAGGATTCGTTTTTCTCGAACCATGCCCTCGCATATGCAATATTATTCTGCATTTCCTCTTTTAAAGCCTCGATGGATGAAAATTTCCGTTCCTCCCGGATTCTTGTCAAGAACTCGACCGTCACTACTTTGCCGTAAAGATCCCCGGCAAAATCCAGAAGATGTGTCTCAACACCGACCGGATTTTTTCCTTCAATCGTCGGTTTCACCCCAACGTTTGTAACGCCACGGCAGCTCCGGTCGCCAAGCCGCACTTCTGTCACATAGACACCACTCTCCGGAAGCAGTTTTTCCTCCGGCGGAATCTGGTTGATCGTCGGGATTCCAAGTTTCGTGCTGCCTAAATGTCTTCCGTGAAGGATCTCCCCTGTCACAAAATAGTGATACCCTAACAGATGATTTGCCTTCTCAATATTGCCCTTTGCAATCTCTTCCCGGACAAATGTGCTGCTGATATCTCTCTTATCTTCCTGCATTTTATCGATCACAAGCACTTCATAGCCATACTTGTCCGATAAATCTTTCAACATGTGATAATCGCCCCTGCGATTGTGCCCAAAGTGGAAATCAGAACCAACCACAAAACACTTTACATGAAGCTGATGCACGATCTTGGCAATGAAATCTTCCGGTTCCATGCACATGATCTCTTTTGTAAACGGACACTCGACCAGATAGTCGATCCCAATCTGCTCAAAGATATGCATTTTTTCTTCATTGGTTGTTAAAACTTTCGCCTCAACCTGTTCCACACTTTTCCGTGGTGGAATATTAAATGTGAATATGACCGCTGCAAGTCCCGCTTCCTTTTTGGATGCCAGATGTTCCATCAGGAGTTCATGGCCTCTGTGTATCCCGTCAAATTTTCCAAGTGAAAGTACGGTTGGCTCTTCAATATAAAATTCGGTTGTGTTTTTCAGATATTTCATGCTTCCATAAACAATTTTACCGGTTTATAATCCCCGTGTATCTCGGAGTACTCATATATCCCGATAAAACGCCCTTCTTCATCATAAATACGGACCTTCTGCTGTTCCCAGTCTTTCTGATAAGAAACAAACATGTCTTTTTTCATCCGGTTTCCATTATATAACAGTTTGTTCCATTCTTTGCAGATCACCGCTTTTTTATACTGTAAAAATACGGAATCAACCGCATAAATAAAATCAAACATCTCTGCGTTCCACTGTTCTGACGGTGTCTGTCCTGCCGCTTTTTGTACACGTTCTTCGATCTCGGAGAGGCGAAGCGCATCCTGTACACAAAATTCAGATACCTTTGTGCGCAGCAAGGATTCCATACATGCTCCACAGGAAAGTTTCTCACCGATATCCTGACATAATGTACGGATATAAGTTCCCTTTGAGCAGCGCACACGCATACAGACCCGGGGCAGTTCCATTTTAATAATCTCAATGGAATAGATCTGAACCGGTCTTGCCTGACGTTCCACCGTCACACCGGCCCTTGCGAGATCGCACAGTTTCTTTCCGTTCACTTTTAATGCAGAATACATCGGCGGAACCTGCATGTATTCCCCTGTGAAAGAAAGAACTGCCTCTTTTACCTGCTCTTCCGTTACTTCTACCGGATGTTCCTCTAAAACAGTTCCCGTGGTATCCTGCGTGTCTGTCACCTTTCCAAGCAGCATCACTGCAACGTATTCTTTGTTTTTGTCCGTCAAAAGGTCGCAGACTTTTGTCGCTTTACCAAGACACACAGGAAGCACTCCCTCCGCATCCGGATCGAGTGTCCCTGTGTGTCCGATTTTCTTTGTTTTTAAAATACCTCTTAGTTTTGCGACCACATCAAAGGATGTATATCCTTTTTCTTTGTATACATTGATAATTCCGTTAATCATAAATTTTCCCGTCTCATGTACAGCCGTCATTTTCTGCAATCTGAAAATTTCAGGCTGCCTGTATCGTTAATCTGTGATCTGTTCTCTGATATCTTCAATAATTTCATTCAGCCGTTTTTCTGGATCTCCCGCCACGGAAAAACCTGCTGCCCTGACATGTCCACCACCGCCATATTTTGCTGCGATCTTTGCAACATCCACATAACTTGCAGAACGGGTGCTGACTTTATAATTTTCTTCATCTGTCTGGTATAAAAAGACTGCTGCTTCCACGTCCTTTGTCACGCGAAGCTGGCTGACGATCCCGTCTAAATGTTTCGGAAGAACATTGTATTCTCTCATTTCCTCTGCAGTTATGATACTCGAGATGCATTTCCCATCCAGATGCAGCTTACTTTTTACCAGCGCAAGTCCCATGATACGGTTCTGCTCATAGGTTTTTGTAAAAAACGTCTGATCCACGATCTTCGGGAAATCAATGCCCATTCCCATCAGAACACCTGCTGCCTCCATCGTTTTTTCCGATGTGCAGGAATACTGGAACACACCGGTATCATGGATGATTCCGGTATAAATGCATTCTGCGATCTCTTTGGTCAGACGTTCTCTCGGGATCAGTTCAAATACCAGTTCCGACGCAGAACTCGCCTGCGGGAAAATATAGTTTTCATCCGCAAAACTCTGGTTACTGATATGATGATCGATACACGCTGTTTTTTTTGCATGCTCAAAATATTTTGCCGCGTCTCCAAGTCTGCCCAGATCCCCGCAGTCCTGTGCGATAAACAGATCAAACTCTTTATCTGCAGTGCAGTCGCTTATGATCTTATCCGCATTTTTCATAAATTTGAAAATATTGGGTATCGGCTGCAGATACAGGCTGACTTCGATCTGCGGGTAATATGTCGTAATATAGTTATAGGTTGCAAGGCAGGAGCCTACGCAGTCCCCATCCGGTCTGATATGACCTGCAATGGCAGCTGTTTTTACTCCCGCGAAAAGTTCATCGAGACTTTTCATGTTCTCCTCCATCCCCAAATATACGCTTTTCGTTTGTCTTATTCCTCTGCGTCATCTTCGCTTTTGATATCTTTTGTGACCTCGTCGATCATTTTAGACATCTTTACACCATATTCAATCGACTGGTCTAACACGAAACGGATCTCCGGTGTATTGCGCAGATTTACTGTTTTCGCAAGTTTGCTGCGGATAAATCCCTCCGCGCTCTTTAACCCTGCAAGTGTTTTTGCCTGGGATTCTTCATCTCCTAAAACACTGATATATGCTTTACATGTTTTTAAATCCGGTGCAACCTCCACTGCCACAACGCTTGTCAGCGGGTTGATCCGCGGGTCTTTGATCTCCCCGCGGATGATATTGGAAAGTTCGCGCTGCACCTCTCCATTGATCCTGGTATTTTTAATACTGTTTTTTCTCATTTTATAACCTCTTAGCGCGGTACCTCAACCATTGTATACGCTTCTACGATATCTAATTCCTGGAAATCACCGAAACCTTCAAATACAAGACCGCACTCAAATCCTGCTTTTACTTCTTTGACATCATCTTTAAATCTCTTTAAGGAAGCTAAATCACCCTCAAAGATCTGTTCGCCCTCGCGGGAAATACGAACTTTACATCCTCTCTGGAACATACCGTCAAGCACATAAGAACCTGCGATATTGCCGACGCCGGAAGCCTTGAAGATCTGACGGATCTCTGCATGGCCTAATACTTTCTCTTCGTATACCGGGTCTAACATTCCCTTCATGGCTGCCTCTACATCCTCAATTGCATTGTAGATGACTTTGTAGAGACGGATATCTACGTTTTCTTTATCAGCAGTAAGTTTTGCAGTCGGATCCGGACGGACGTTAAATCCGATGATGATCGCATTTGATGCAGATGCAAGGCTGACATCAGACTCGTTGATCGCACCAACACCACCATGGATGACTTTTACAACAACTTCTTCGTTCGACAGTTTTACAAGACTCTGTTTTACTGCCTCCACGGAACCCTGTACATCGGCTTTTACGATGATATCGAGTTCTTTGACATTTCCGGACTGGATCTGTGAAAACAGATCGTCTAAGGACATCTTCGCTTTTGTATCTTCGATCAGACGGTTCTTGCCCTCGGAAATATAGGTCTCAGCAAATGCTCTCGCCTCTTTTTCTGTATCCATGGCAACGAATGTTTCGCCAGCTTCCGGTACAGAAGATAAACCTAAGATCTCTACCGGCATGGAAGGACCAGCTTCTTTGACACGTCTTCCCTGATCATCGATCATTGCACGGACTTTACCATAGCAGCTTCCGCATGCTACCGGCTGGCCAACTTTTAAAGTACCTTTCTGTACCAAAACAGTGGCAACGGCACCGCGGCCCTTATCAAGCTGTGCCTCAATGACAAGGCCTCTTGCATTACGTTTCGGATTTGCTTTTAACTCAAGTACTTCTGCTGTTAAAAGGATCATCTCAAGCAGGTTGTCGATACCCTCTTTTGTATGTGCGGATACCGGACAGAAGATCGTGCTTCCACCCCAGTCTTCCGGAATAAGTTCATACTCGGATAACTCCTGTTTTACACGCTCGATATTTGCACTCGGCTTATCGATCTTGTTGATCGCAACGATGATCTCAACGCCGGCTGCTTTTGCATGGTTGATTGCCTCTACGGTCTGTGGCATTACACCATCGTCTGCTGCAACGACTAAGATCGCAATATCGGTGGAATTTGCACCACGCATACGCATTGCAGTAAATGCCTCATGTCCCGGTGTATCTAAGAATGTGATATTCTGACCATTGATGGATACCACGGATGCACCGATGTGCTGTGTAATACCGCCTGCCTCTCTGTCTGTCACACGGGTAGAACGGATTGCATCCAGCAAGGATGTTTTACCATGGTCAACGTGGCCCATAACACAGACAACCGGTGGACGTGCTACTAAAGTATCTTCCGGATCTTCTTCCTCTTTTAAGAGTTCGGCGATCACATCGACTTTTTCTTCCGGCTCACAGATGCAGTTAAACTCTAATGCGATTTCTTCTGCCTGCTCGTAATCTACTTCCTGGTTTACCGTAACCATCGTTCCTTTTAAGAACAGTTTTTTTACGATAACGGATGGCTGTACTTTCATCTTGTCAGCTAACTCTCTGATCGTAAGTTTCTCCGGTAATACCAGTGTGCGGATCACATCCTCTTCCGGCTGCTGTTTTGGCTGCTGCTGAGGTTTCTTCTTGCCACCGTTCTTCTCAAGATTGATAAAGCGCTCCTGTTTCTTTCCGCCAAGTGCATCGTAATCGTTGCGCTGTCTTGCGTTTTTGTTTCTGTCCTTATCGCGCTCTCTGGATTCTTTTCCTCTTAACTCCTCCGGTGCTGCTGCAGCTGCCTCTTTATTGAAGCGGTCGATCTCACGATCAAGTCTGCCGCCACCATTATTTCCACCACGGAAGCCATTGTTTCTGTTGTTATTTCTGTCGCCCTGACCCTGTCCCGGTCTGCCATTGTTCTGGTATGGACGCTGTCCATCGTTTCTTCCGTTTCTGTCACCGTACGGGCGCTGTGGTCTGTCACCATTGTTTCTCTGGTTTCTTCCATCTCCCTGCGGACGGCGCTGACCATTATTGTTACGGTCGCGTCTGTCATTATTATTCCCCTGACGGCGGTCATTATTCTGCGGACGGTACTCCGGATTCTGCGCATAGACATTTTCTCTTGGAGTCTGTACCTGTACTTTTTCAACCGTTTTCTTCGGCTCTTCCGCTGCCGGTTTTGCCTCTCTCTGTGCCTTCAGCTCTGCTGCTTTTGCCGCTGCAAGATGCTCTGCCTCTTCCGCTGCTTTTGCTGCCTCCGGGTTAATTGCGCGTTCAAATGCTTTTCTTACATCATAACCGGATGTCGGTCTTGCCTGCGCATTGCCGCGGTTTGGATTCTGTCCCTGTGGACGGCGGTCGCCATTCCCCTGGCGTCTGTCACCATTTCCAGAACGTCTATTGTTATTGCCGCCGCGGCCGCCGCCCTGTTTGCTGTACTGTGCATTGAACACAGCAGTAATGCTTGATTTTTTCTTCGGGCGCTGCTCTGCGTTCTCAGTTTTTGCACCCTCAGCCGGTTTATTCTGCTCGTTTGCCTGTGGCTTCTGTGCAGGTTTATTTTCCGGTGCTGCTGTCTTGTTCTCTGCAGGTTTGCTCTCTGACACATTTTCTTTATTCTGTGCCTTTGCAGTATTCTCCGCTGCTGCAGACTTTCCAAATTTCTTTCTCACGATATCCTGTGCCGGATCATCGATATTGCTGGAAGCTGCTTTCACTGCATATTCCGTCGTATTTAATGTTTCTATAATCTGTTTACTCTCTATTCCTAATTCTTTTGCAAGGTCATATACTCTCATTTTTGCCATTTATCTTAATTCCTCCCATTATTCAGTTGTGATTGCTGTTTCAGTCTCTCTTCGATCGAGTGCGACAGTCCCTCGTTTGTGACTGCAAGCGATGCACGAAATTCTTTTCCGATGAAATGCCCGAGCATTTCTTTGTCCGAATATTCATACATTGGCACCTGATAAAAATCTGTCATATTTCGAAACATTTTCTTCGTATTGTCTGACGCATCCTGTGCAACGATGACAAGATATGCCCTGCCCTCTTTTACCGCCTTTTCCGTAGAAAATTCTCCACTCGCCACACTGCCGGCTTTTGCGGCAATTCCTAGCATAGATAACACTCTATCTGGTTTCAAGCTGTTCCATCTCCTTTGTCAGCGTTTCATATACATCTTTCGGGATCGGCATTTTAAATGATCGTTCTAACCCTTTATTTTTTATCGCCATTGCAAGACATTCACGGTTTGGGCAGATATAAGCACCTCTTCCGTTCTTTCTTCCGGTTGCATCTAAAATGATCTCCGTTTCCCCTTCTTCCGTCGGCGCTGTTTTGATCACACGGATCATTTCTCTTTTGGCTTTCATCTCATGACAGCCGACACACTGCCTCATCGGAATCTTTTTATTTGACATTCTTCTTAATACCTCTTATTCTCTGTCCTCACCATCAGCTTCGGCATTGTTTTCTTCTGCTCCGTCAGTCTCATAGCTGTCTTCCTCATAGCCTTCCTCTGCCGGTGCACTACCGTCCTCGTACTCCTCATAGGACCCGCCGTCCTCATCGTAATACTCATCTTCCTCGTAATCATTCTCGTAATCTAAGAAATCGCCGGACTCTCTCGCCTGTGTCTCGCTCTTGATATCGATCTTGAATCCTGTCAGACGTGCTGCAAGTCTTGCATTCTGTCCCTCTTTTCCGATTGCAAGGGAAAGCTGGTAATCCGGAACAACCACTTTTGCAGATTTTTCTTCTGCATCCGCAATAACAGAAATAACTTTTGCCGGACTTAATGCATTTTCGATCATCATTGCCGGATTCTCATTCCAGGTGATGATATCAATCTTCTCACCACGCAGTTCACCAACGATTGCATTGACTCTGGCACCATTCATACCAACACATGCACCAACCGGATCGACATCCGGATCGTTTGACCATACTGCGATCTTTGTTCTGCTTCCTGCTTCACGCGCGATCGCCTTGATCTCTACGATGCCCTCGCGGACCTCAGCCACCTCAGACTCGAACAGGCGTTTTACAAGTTCCGGATGTGTTCTGGAAACTAACACTTTCGGTCCTTTAGAAGTAGCCTTAACCTCTAAGATATATACCTTGATACGCTCTGTCGGCTGGAACACTTCGCCTTTTACCTGTTCATTCTCTGTTAAGATCGCATCGACCCTTCCTAAGTTAATGCTGACATTTCTTCCCACATAACGCTGTACCACGCCGGTCACAACATCTTTTTCCATGCTGTAATACTGATCGTATAAAACTTTACGCTCTTCTTCACGGATTTTCTGTAAGATCACGTTCTTTGCATTCTGTGTTGCGATACGTCCGAATTCCTTAGACTGTACCTCGATGTTGACAACGTCTCCGATCTCATATTTGGAATTGATCATCTTTGCATTGACCAGACTGATCTGCTCTACCGGATCTTCTACCGTTTCAACAACTGTCTTTTCCTGAAATACATGAAACTCACAGGTTTCCGGATCAATCGATACTTTTACGTTATCGGATGAACCAAAATGGTTCTTGCACGCTGTTACAAGAGAATTTTCAATCGCCTCAAGCAGTGTATCCTTGCTGATGTTTTTCTCCTGTTCTAATATATTTAACGCTTCTAACAACTCATTATTACTCATTATTAAATCCTCCTTGTTTTGCGGAGCAAAATGCCTGCTATGCTGTTTTTGCATAGCATGTGCCCTTGCAGGGAGCAATGCCCAGCACACTGGGCAGGATTTTCCTCCTTTAGTTCATCTTTAAAAGTCAAATGCCAGACGGATCAGTGCGATATCGCTCTTTTCAAACGTCATTTCCGTTCCGTCCTCTGTTTTTATCGTCACGGTATTTTCATCATATGCAGACAAAATACCATAAAATTCCTTTTCACGGTTGATTGCACGGTATGTTCGTATCTCTACTTCTTTTCCCATGCTGCGGATATAATCTTTTTCTTTTTTCAGCGGTCTGCCAAGTCCCGGAGAGCTGACCTCAAAAACATAGGAGTCCTCAACGAAATCTTCTCTGTCTAAAATCTCGTTCATCTCCCGCGCCACTGCCTCACAGTCATTTACGGTAATGCCGCCTTCCTTGTCGATATAGGCTCTTAAGTACCAGGTACCGCCTTCCTTTACATACTCCACATCGACCAGCTCAAAATTCATGCGGTCTAAAATCGGAGTAATCAGTTCTTCGGTGCGCGTTTCGTATGTTTCACGTTTTGACATGTGTACACCTTCTTTCTTCCATATTCAGTTTTCCTTCTGCATGCATTTCTGTTGCAGAAATACATGGCTCCTAAACGTGAATTGAGAGAGGGCTTTCGTCCTCTCTCAATCAAGTCATCGTGTTATCATTTATTAATGTAACACTTTCCTCTTTAAAATGCAAGCCTTTTACATTTTTTTCTGACAAACAATAAAATCATACAACATAAAAAATTGCCAATATACCATCTGGCATACTGACAACTTCCGGGTTGGGCTGTTTATCTCTTTCGAAATAACAGTGAGTAGCTCGTAGGGGAATCGAACCCCTGTTTCCGCCGTGAGAGGGCGGCGTCTTAACCGCTTGACCAACGGGCCACAAATATTTGATTTATCTCTGTTATAAAACAGAGTAGCTCGTAGGGGAATCGAACCCCTGTTTCCGCCGTGAGAGGGCGGCGTCTTAACCGCTTGACCAACGGGCCATAAGTATTTGTTCATCTCTGTTATAAAACAGAGTAGCTCGTAGGGGAATCGAACCCCTGTTTCCGCCGTGAGAGGGCGGCGTCTTAACCGCTTGACCAACGAGCCGAACTGATACTTATTATAGCATTCTTTTTTTTATTTGCAAGCCTTTTTTTGAAGTTTTTTTATTTTTTTAAAAATATGAACAATTTACACAATTTCATTCTGCTTTTCCCACCATTTTCATGGCATTTTTACCTCTTTTTCATACATCAGATCCTCTATTACTTCACGCACCGTCGAAATCCGATCTATTTTTCCAACATTCGAACCGCAAAATACAAGTCCGTTTTCAACGTCTCCATGCACAGCACGGATCAACGCCTGTGTGATGCAGTACGGAATCTGCGCCGGTTTACAGTTTTTAATGCAGTGATAACAGCGTTCCACGCTCTCCGGCGCCCGTTCTGTCTTTTGGATAAAAGCATTGTTTAACGCACGCCCCGGCATGCCGACCGGACTTTTGATGATTTTTACATCAGTTTCTTTTGCATTCACATATGCTTTTTTATATCCTGAGGAAGCATCACACTCTTTTGTCGCAACAAATCTTGTCGCTGCCTGAACTCCGTCTGCTCCGAGTGCTTCGATCCGCTTTGCATCGGATGCATCCCAGATCCCGCCTGCTGCAAAAACAGGGATCTGCTTTCCATACTTCTCCTCGTACTTTTTCTTTTCCTCCATGATCCCCGTAAGCTCTTCCTCAAAACGGATCTTTGAAATATCATCTAACTGCTCCCTCGAAAATCCAAGATGTCCGCCCGCCTCCGGCCCCTCTGTGACGATAAAGTCTGCTGTCCTGCCGTATTTTTTATCCCAGGTTTTTAAAAGCAGCGCCGCCGCGCGCCTTGACGATACGATCGGTGCAATCTTTGCTTTTCCTGCTTCTACCAGCTCCGGCCGATCCAATGGAAGCCCGGCTCCGCAGATTACCGCATCCGCCCCGGCACGCACCGCCTCTTTAACATGCTCCCTGTATTGCTGTAATGCCACCATGACGTTGACTGCTATCATTCCTTTTCCAGATGCCAGTTCTTTTGCACGCACGATATGCTTTCGGATACTGCGCAGATTGCACGCTTCTTCATGTCCCACAAAATCCGGTTCCTCAAATCCGATCTGTGCCGTGGAGATCACGCCCATGCCGCCCTCCGATGCAACCGCGCCAGCCAGGCCGCTTAAACTCACACCAACTCCCATGCCGCCCTGGATCAGCGGCAGACTCAGATTCCATCCTTCAAAACGATTCATTGAAAAAATTTTCTTCATTGTCTTTCCCTCTATTGTATATAGTTTTTATTACTATATATAATGGTATCATTCAATATATAATATGTCAACAATAACCATATTATTATTTGTAAAGAAAAACGACTGTAAATTTTTTACGTTTACAGTCGTTTTTCATGTTTTTATCATTTATAAATTATTTATTCCTGCGCAAAGACATCGACCTCTTCTATCGTAAGTCCTACACCGTCTGCAATCTCTTCTTTTGACAACTTTCCCTGTTTCAGCTATGCAGATCAATCGTCATATCCGTTCGGATTGTTCTTCTGCCATCTCCAGGAATCTTCGCACATCTCTTTGATACCATACTGTGCCTTCCAGCCAAGCTCACGCTCTGCCTTCGAAGGATCACAGTAACAGGTTGCAATATCACCTGCACGTCTCGGTTTGATGGAATAAGGAATCTTCACGCCGGTTGCAGCTTCGAAGTTTTTGACAATGTCAAGCACACTGTAACCATGACCTGTTCCAAGGTTATAGATTGCAAGTCCGCATTTCTCATCGATCTTCTTTAATGCTTTTACATGACCGAGCGCAAGGTCAACTACATGAATGTAATCTCTGACACCTGTTCCGTCCGGCGTGTCATAATCGTCACCAAATACGCCAAGTTCTTTTAATTTGCCGACTGCCACCTGTGTAATGTATGGCATCAGGTTGTTCGGGATGCCGTTCGGGTTCTCTCCCATGGTTCCACTCTTATGAGCACCGATCGGGTTAAAGTAACGGAGCAAGATCACGTTCCACTCCGGATCTGCTTTCTGGATATCCATCAGCACCTGCTCTAACATGGATTTTGTCCATCCATAAGGATTGGTGCACTGACCCTTCGGGCAGTTCTCTGTGATCGGGATTTCTGCCGGATCACCGTATACGGTTGCTGAAGATGAGAAAATAATGTTCTTGCAGTTATGCTGACGCATTACATCCACCAGAGTCAATGTTCCTGAAATATTGTTGTTGTAATATTCCCAAGGTTTCTGCACAGACTCACCAACAGCCTTTAATCCTGCGAAATGGATACAGCTATCAATTTTTTCTTTTTCAAAAATCTCATTTAAAATTGTGCGGTCTAAGATATCGCCTTTATAAAAAGTCACTTCTTTTCCTGTGATTGCTTTTACACGCTCTAATGATTTTTCAGATGCGTTTACCAGATTGTCAAGTACAACAACCTCATAACCCGCATTTAACAGTTCTACGCATGTGTGACTTCCAATGAATCCGGCACCGCCGGTAACTAAAATTGCCATAGTTTTTTCCACCTTTCCATAACAAATCTTTTTGTTTTCCTTCAACGTTATGGGTACATCTTACCCCATTCTTTGGAAAATGTATAGCAAAAAATGTGTATATTATATGTAAAAATGTTGCATGTTGACTGAGTGGCCGGTATAATTATTTAGTGCAGAGCCGTGGGGTTGTGGCCGTCAGGCCGTGTGAAGCCGCTGGCAGTGGATTACCAGAGAATAATGGAGGATTACCATGTACGAAAAATATAAAAATTCTTACAAAGTAACAGAGAAAGAACTGGTTTCACTTTCCGTCTATAACGTGGGATTTCAGAGATGTGACTCGCTTTATCAGTGGGGACCGGGAATCCGGGATCATTATCTGATCCATTATATTATTTCGGGGAAAGGTTTTTACAAGATTGGAAAAAGAACTTATGAATTGCAGGCGGGGGATTCTTTTTTGGTGTATCCAAATACAGAGGTTGTCTATTACGCTGCAGAGACTGACCCGTGGGAGTATGCATGGGTGGGTTTTACGGGCAGTGACGCTTCCATGATCTTAAAGGCAACGGATTTTTCGCCGGAAAAACCGATCATACGGGAGACACCGCACGGAAGTGATATCCACCGCCAGATACTCCATATTTACGATGCCAGAGGAAATGAATTTGAGCATGCCGTGGAAATGACCGGACGGCTCTATACGATGCTTGCCATGTTTTTACACGGCGCCTCCCATACGACGGAGCAAAATTCCGCCAACAGTTATGTGCAGAAAGGCATCGAGTATATCTCTTCCAATTATTCTTATGCAATTACTGTGGAGGATATCGCAGACTATGTCGGCGTCAGCCGCAGCCACCTGTTCCGTTCTTTTGAATCGGTGCTTGGTCAGTCGCCAAAGGAATATCTGACTGATTTTCGCATGAAACAGGCGTGTTATCTGTTAGAACATTCCAGCCTGTCCATCACCGCGATTGCAAATTCACTGGGTTTTGACAACAGCTTATATTTTTCCAAAACGTTTCACAAACAAAAACAAATGTCCCCAAAAGAATACCGGACACATTCCCGTACCTCCTAACCATAAAACTCACTGCCGTTCCAGTATGCTTTTGCCTCCCCGGCAAGCACTGCCCTGCAAAAATCTTTTTCATCGGAGAGCTTCCGGTCAAACAGCATGCCGCCACCGATCATTCTGGTGGTATGCTGATCCGAGCCAGCCGTAATCGGAAGTCCATGTTCTTTCGCATAGGCGATCGCTTTTTCATTATACAGGATATTTTTATGCGACGTGCTCGCAGGCCTCTCATGCGTGGCATTGATTCCCTCCACTGCATCTACACAGTCCGGGAAAAGGCGGATTTCCGGAATATAATCCTCCTCACGAAACGGATGCGCGTGGCTGACGATACCACCACCGGCATGTACCAGTTCATACTGTTCTTGCACATCTGCGTCTTTGATCTCGGGATGTTCAAACAGCCATTCTTTGTTTAAGCCATAAATTAAAAATTCTGTTCCGTGATATCCTGACTCCCATCCGAAAAACACCTGCAGTCCGATCTTATCGCCTTCTTCTTTCGCATGTTCATAGCCCTTACAGAACTGTTCTACCCAGTCTTTCCATGGAAGGCTCCGGTCCGCCGCCGTATTTCCATAAAAGAAATGATCTGTTACGACGATGCCGGCATATCCCGCTTTCTGATATGCTCTCGCCATCTCTGCTCCTGTATTCTGTCCACATGCGCTTCCCTCTGATGTGTGCACATGGGTGTCATATAAATATCCGTTTATTTGCATGATAAACCACCAATTTACCTTTCATAAGCGAAAAAAGAACTTACCCCGGGGTTGTCCCACCGGAATAAGTTCTCCCTCATCTTGTCCTATAATTAAGCAACTGCTTTCTTTGCGATCTCAGCTAATGCTGCAAATCCTGCTGCATCGTTTACAGCCATCTCTGCTAACATTTTGCGGTTGATGTCAACACCAGCTACTTTTAAGCCATGCATCATCTGGCTGTAAGAGATTCCGTTCATTCTTGCTGCTGCATTGATACGAGCGATCCATAACTGACGGAACTGTCTCTTTCTCTCTTTTCTTCCTGCGTAAGAACTTGTTAAGGCTCTCATAACAGACTGTTTTGCAACACGGTACTGTTTAGAACGAGCTCCTCTGTAACCTTTTGCTAATTTTAATGTTCTATTATGTCTTTTTTTAGCGCCTAAACCGCCTTTAACTCTTGCCATGATCTATTCCTCCTTAACAACTTTCTTACATGTATGGTAAAATCTTCTTCATATTCTTAACGTTTGTAGCATCTACGATAGCCGGTTTTCTAAGATTTCTCTTATTCTTTGTTGTTTTCTTTGTTAAGATATGTCTCTTGTAAGCTTTATTTCTCTTTAATTTTCCTGTTCCTGTTACTTTGAAACGTTTTGCAGCTGCTCTGCTTGTTTTCATTTTTGGCATGATATATTCCTCCTTAAAATTATGATTTTTTTTCTGCCAACACCATGCTGATGCTTCTGCCTTCAACCTTTGGTGCTTTTTCCACTACTGCAACCTCTGCAAGACTCTCAGCAAAGTCATCCAGAATATGCTTGCTGGCATTCATATGTGCCATCTCACGTCCACGGAATCTTAAAGTGATTTTTACCTTATCACCTTTGCTTAAGAATTTTTTTGCAGCATTCATTTTGGTGTTCAAATCATTTGAATCAATATTCGGTGACAGGCGAATCTCTTTTAACTCGACCACTTTCTGTTTTTTTCTGGCTTCTTTCTCTTTTCTCGCCAATTCATAACGATACTTACCGTAATCGATAATCTTACATACCGGCGGCTTTGCGGTCGGAGCAATCTTGACCAAATCAAGCTCTGCTTCCTCAGCCAGCTTCATTGCTTCTCTCACTGACATAATGCCAAGCTGTTCTCCGTTTTCTCCGATCAGACGAACTTCTCTGTCTCTGATCTGTTCATTAATCATTAACTCGCTAATGGTATTGCACCTCCAAAATATTATTCTTTACTTGCATTAAAAAAAGTGGATAGGCAGACTATCCACTTTTAATACTCAATACTCGCAAGGTGCGGTACTTCAAACAACAGGAATATTCCCGATGCCTTGAATATAAAACCATGAGTCACACGAATGCTGGTGCTCCGGTGAGAGTGGATACTCTACTTTGTTTTCAACAACTATTAAACTATACCACTTCAGGAAATCTCTGTCAAGTACTTTTTAAAGTTTAAGAATGTCTTAGCAGGGGATATTCTTAAACTTTCTATCCTGATATTAATTATTCCTGTGGAAGAATGTATTTACTGATCAGTTCATCTAAGGATACTGCCTGAGCAGAAAGCTCCTCACTGGTAGCAGAGGACTCCTGTGCGGTTGCGGAGTTTGCCTGAACAACCTCCGAAATCTGGTTGACACCCTGTTCTGCCTGCTTCATGGCAGTTGCCTGATCTCTGGATACCTGGCTGATATTTTGGGAAGACTCTGCAATCTTGCCGATTCCTTCTACAACCGTTTCAATGGATGCTGCAGCTTTGTCTGCCGCCTTGTTTCCTTCTGCGATCTCCTCTAAGGATCCTTCGATCAGTTCTCTGGTATCTACTGCAGATTTTGTACTCTGCTCTGCTAACTGACGGATCTGGTCAGCAACAACCGCGAATCCTCTTCCTGCCTCTCCTGCTCTTGCTGCCTCAATGGAAGCATTTAAGGAAAGCAGGTTTGTCTGGGATGCGATATCCTCAATCTCAGAAATGATGTTCTCGATATTTTTGGATGTCTCGTTGATGCGTGTCATTGCATCTACCATTGCTGTCATCTGCGCACGGCTGTTGTCAGCTTCGTCTGCATACTGTCTTGCCTGTACATAGGACTCATGTGCCTGATCTGCAGCTTTTTCAATGTTCTCTGTGATGCTTGTGATCGTAGCCTGTAACTCTTCTACTGCACCTGCCTGCTCAGTAGCACCCTCTGCAAGACTCTGTGATGCCTCTGCAAGGTTTGTAGATCCTGCAGATACCTGGCTGGATGCATCTTCAATAGAACGTAATGTAACGATCATCTGATTCTTCATATCACGCATGGCAAGAAGTAATTTTTCAAATTCACCCTGATATACTTCCGGACAGTCTGATTTGATATCAAAGTTACCGCTTGCCATATCAGCAAGATGTTTGCCACAGTCAGCGATAACTATATTTAATGTTTCTTTCATCTCATTTGCTGTCTGGATTATGTCAGCCACCTCATCATGCGTATCTACTATCGGGAATGGATCTGTGAGGTTACCTTTTGCAAATGTTGTAAAACGGTCGCTTAACGCACCAAGAGGTACTGCGATTCCTTTTGCAATGGAACTTCCCATTCTCATTGCCTGTGCAAATGCAAATACAATACTTGCAACAATCACAATAAGGAAAATAATACTAATGGCAGAAAGTCTTGCCGCAAGGGAGTCTCCTTCGTTTACGTTTGCATCCAGCAAGTCCGCTGTAAGGCTGTAAACCTGCTCATACAATGGATCTACGGTATCGTTCATCATTTGCTGGGCTTTGATGCTGTCTTCATTGTCCGTGGAAGCGCCGATCTCCATCGCTTGGGCTTCTGCATCCCAGTACTGCTGAACAAGTGTGTTCACCTGCTCATAGAGATCTTTCTCAGTGCCTGTCACACAGGTGTTCGCAACTATAGCCCAGTAATCATCAAACTTCTGTTTCTTTTCATCATGTATCTGTTTCATGGTTGCGATCATATCAGTATCATTGTAACCAATCACACCGCGCGCTGCTGATCTCGCATCTGCAAAAACGATCATTGCCTTTCCGATATCACCCTGCGAAAAACCATAATTAGTAAGTGCATGTTTATACTGCGTAGATATAATAAGCATCATAATTGCTCCAATAACACCTGCAATGGATGCAAGCAGTGCAACGACTGTGAAACATTTTTTCAGCCGTTCCTGAATTTTTAGATTCTTATACATAACCTTTTCCTCCTGTTTGTGCGCTTTATTTACTATGTCTGTCAGGTATTGTCATCGATAAGCTGCTTTATCCCCTGCTGCTCGGACTGTGGCATCAGCTTTGAAACCTCAAACATCACGATCAGCTGCTTATCATAGGATGCCACATCATTAAAGCAGCTCTGATTGGCATTCATGATCGTCGGCATCGGAATCACCTGTTTTTCATTTACATCAATGATCTCACGGACACTCTCTACTTCAAGACCAATCTTCATGCCATTCATACTTGCCACAATAACATTTTTTATATCCTGTTTTGGATATCCGAAATAGTCAGCAAGATTACATATCGGAACGATATCACCATGCAGATTCACGATTCCTTCGATATGCGCAGGTGCATTTGGAACACCTACCACACTCATTCTGGTTTCAATCGACTCGACATCATCCACCGGTATTCCAAACCGGACATTATTGAGCATAAACGTCAGTAATTGCATTCTCTCACCTTCTTTGCTGTATTTTTGCCTATAAAAAACCATCTTGTGGTTATTGTACCATTTTAGTAAAATATGTAAACTATTTTTTTATACTTTTTTTAATTTTTTGACAAATATATTTCATTCATGCTACGATAACACCATCTGCTGACTGTTTTTACAGTCACCTATTAATAATATGAAAGGACTTACAGACTATGGATAATAGAATTGTTGACCTGCATGTACATTCCACAGAATCAGATGGAACCTTTACCCCCACTGAGGTGATCGCAGAAGCCAAAAAAGCCGGTCTTTCCGCTATCGCCCTGACTGACCATGATACCGCCACAGGTATAAGAAAAGCTATGGGCGCCGCAAAGGAAGCCGGTATCGAGCTGATCCCGGGCATTGAGCTTTCCACTGCTTACACGTTTCCGGGAAAAAAACAGGAAAAGGAAATCCACATCGTCGGTCTCTACATTAACCCGGATGACCCGGAACTCTTAAAAATGACTGCTGAATTCCGCGAATGCCGGGATAAACGCAATGAAAAAATGATCGCTGCCCTGCAGGAAGAAGGATTTCCAATTACGATGGAAGCCCTTCTGGCAGCGAATCCGGACAGTGTCATTACGCGTGCAAACATCGCGCGTTTTCTTTATGAACATGGATGGATCAAATCCGTTTCCGAAGCCTTCGACAAATACATCGGCGATGGCTGCCGCTGCTATGTCGGACGTTTTAAAGTATCTCCCATGGAAGCCGTTTCCCTTATCAAAAGAACCGGAGGGATTGCCATCCTTGCACACCCGCTGCTTTATCATCTGGGTGTAGAACAGCTGCAGCTGCTGATTGATGACTTAAAAGCTGTGGGACTTGATGGCATCGAGGCAATCTACTCTACCTATACCACCGGGGAAGAGCAGCTTGTCAAACGCATTGCAAAAGAAAACGACCTGCTTATCAGCGGCGGTTCTGATTTCCATGGTGAAAACAAACCCGCAATAAAGCTTGGAACCGGACGTGGGCATCTTTATATTCCATATTCTGTCCTGGCCGATATCAAAGTGCGCGCCGGGAAGTAACACCATTTCACGGATTGTAAAAAACGTCTGTCCTATAAAATAAATTTCTCGATCACCTCGGCAATGGCGTCATGATTATTGTCATTTACTGTGACATAATCCGCTGCCGCCTTTGCTTTTTCGGTGGCATTCTTCACTGCGACCCCGACTGCAACCGTCGCATCCATCGGCATATTAAGGATCTTTGTCAGTTCTAAAATACCAGTTGCCTTGCTCGTATTTTTCGGACTGTACTCTAAATACTGACTGCTGGAAAAAAAGCTGTTACATTTTCCCTTTTCCCAGTTCAGATTTTTCTTTTGAAAACGCTCTAACTTGTCTCTCTGATCTAATGAGATCAGCATAACCTTCTGTGGTTCTTCCTCTAAAGCATCCAGGATATTTGGTGATATCTTATAAGAAATACGCGCCTGTTTCACATAGTAATCCAGTTCTTTCGTATGCTTTGTGGTAATAAGATCCGTGCTGTTATATGTCTGCACATACAGGCCCGCACGTTTTGCCTTATCAAAAAGTTCCTGCACAATCTCAATCGGCAGCGAACGCTTTAACAGTACACGGTCTGCTGCGCAGTCATAAAGTACTGCGCCATTAAATGCGATCATATAGCAGCCCGGTGTGTTTAACCCCAGTTCTCTTGCAACTTCTCTTGCTGTTTCAACCGGTCTTCCGGTTGCAAGTGCTATGTAATGCCCCGCCTCTAACATTCTGTGGATAGCCTCACGGTTTTTTTGCGTGATGCTTTTATCATCACACAATAATGTGGCATCCAGATCCACACATAAAATTTTGTGATTCATAAACCTCTCCCCTTCTTATCGGTAAAATACTGCTATTCTGCAGGTTCCGCCGGAATAAATACCCGTTCCCGGTACACATGATCCTGTTTCGGAACTGCTGCAACCGCTTCCTCACAGAACTGCATCTGTGAATTGACTAAAACTTTTCCTCTTTTATCAATTTTCTCATAATTTCCATCTGATTTCAAGAGATGAGCCTTTGTATTATCAGATAATTCAACTTCGAGAATGTGTTTTGCAGATTTTTTTGCCTCATCATCCAGAACAGGGAACAATATTTCAACACGGCGGTCCAAGTTACGCGGCATCCAGTCCGCACTTCCCATATACACCTCGTCTGCCCCGTTATTCTCAAACCAGAAAATTCTGCTGTGCTCTAAAAAATTTCCGACAATCGAGCGCACTTCTATATTTTCACTCACACCCTTGATGCCAACTTTTAAGCAACAGATACCACGCACGATCAGCTGAATTTTTACCCCTGCTGCCGATGCCTCATAAAGTGCCGCAATGATCCCCGGGTCACAGAGCGAATTCATTTTCGCGACAATGCGTGCCGGCTGTCCGCATTTCGCATGTGCTGTCTCTCTGCCGATCAGTTTCATAAATTTATTACGAAGCCAGATCGGTGCCAGGGAAAGTTCATTCCAGGAAAGCGGCTCGGAATAACCGGACAGCATGTTAAATACCGCTGTCGCATCTTCGCCGATCGCCTCGTTACAGGTAAAAATTCCACAGTCAGTATATAATTTTGCCGTCGAATCGTTATAGTTTCCGGTTCCAAGATGAACATATCTGCGGATACCGTCCTCCTCCCTGCGGACAACAAGCGCAATCTTACTGTGCGTTTTCAGACCCACCAGTCCATAGATAACATGGCAGCCTGCCTGCTCAAGTTTTTTTGCCCAGACGATGTTATTCTCCTCATCAAAACGTGCTTTTAACTCCACTAAAACCGATACCTGTTTACCATTTTCTGCCGCCTGTGCCAAAGATGCAATGATCGGCGAATTGCCGCTGACACGGTAAAGTGTCTGTTTGATTGCAAGAACATCCGGGTCTGATGCCGCCTGACGGATAAAATCAACGACCGGATCAAAGGTCTGATAAGGATGATGTAAGAAGATATCGCCCTTCCGGATCAATTCAAAGATATTTTCTCCCGGTTCGATCTTTGGATTTTTCTGCGGCGTATACGGTTTATAGCGCAGATGATCACAGCCGGGAAGTCCATACATTTTCATCAGAAATGTCAGATCGATCGGCCCCTGGATACAGAAGATATCTTCTTCTGCAACTTTCAGTTCATCCTTTAAGAAACGCAGCAGGCGTTTGTCAATTCCACTCTCCACCTCAAGACGGATCACTTCTCCCCACTGTCTCATTTTTAACTGTTTCTGGATCTCTTTTAACAGATCCTCCGCCTCGTCCTCATCGATCGTCAGATCGGCATTCCGCATGATACGGTACGGATAAGCACAGAGCACTTCATAATTTAAGAACAGTTTGTCAATATTTTTCTCGATGATCTGCTCTAACAGGATAAAGCACTTTGCATTTTCTTCCTCTGACGGGATCTGTACCAGTCTCGGAAGGACCCCCGGAACCTGTACCGTTGCAAAATCCAGTTCCTGTTTTTCGCTCTTTGTATTCTTTTTAGAAAGAAGTGCCGCAATATTTAACGTCTTATTGCGGATCAGCGGAAACGGACGCGATGCATCTACCGCCATCGGTGTCAGTACCGGATAGACATTTTCCTCAAAATAACGGTCCACAAACTTTTTCTGTTCCTCAGTCAGATCTTCAAACGCATCTATAATATAGATCTGTTCTTTCTTAAGTAACGGAAGCAGCGACCTGTTATAAGTGTTGTACTGCAGATCTACCATCTCCCTTGTTTTTTCGTTGATGGCAGCAAGCTGTTCTGAAGCCGTCATTCCGGCAATGTCTTTCTTCTTATAGTTAGCATGTACCATATCTTTTAAGGAAGCAACACGCACCATGTAAAATTCATCCAGATTTGAGGAAGTGATACTGACAAATTTCAGGCGTTCCAAAAGCGGGATACTCTTATCGCGTGCTTCATTTAATACGCGGTTATCAAATTTTAACCAGCTTAATTCTCTGTTTTCGTAATACTGTGGATTTTTAAAATCTTTTTCTTTTTCCATAGTGTCCTCCATTTAATACACACGTTTCTCCTTTACCACCGGTTTTATGCTGAATATGTTTTCAAAGTAAGAAACCTTCGCATCAAACAGTGCTTTTTCCAGTGCAATATCATCATCTGTCTCGATTGTGATCACCAGTTCTTTTCCTTTTACTGCTGCACGCACATTTTTGAATTTCTGCTTATGGCTGCGGTCCATCGCATTGGATACGCGTAAAATTGCAGAAAGTTTTGCAATGACAACATAACTCCCACGGCTGATATCACTCTCAAAATCTTCATAGGCCGGCAGCGGATAGGTATTGTATAAAACCGTATACGCCACGATCTCACGTTCCATATGTGTAAGACCGATGATTTCCGACGCCATAATAATGTCATAGGAACACAGCGGTCCGTTTGCAAGACTGATATACTTTCCGCAGTCATGCAGGATTGCTGCCACCTGAAGTAAAAGCCGCTCTCTCTTTCCCAGTCCATGGATTTTTTTCATTGTGTCAAAAATCAGCGTTGCCATCTGTGTCAGTGCATCAATATGCGGTGAGTAGCTCATATAGCGGGCGGACAGATTCCTTGCAGCCGAGATGACATCTGCATCAAAATCATGGACCGGTTTGCATAGCTTATGCTTCTGTGCATAATCATATGCAATACCATCGCTCACAATGACACCCGGTGCCCAGATTTTTTCGGCTTTCATTTTGCGCGCCATGCATTTAAAAATGATCATGTACGGAATGATCAGGGAATCATTTTCATTTGATAAATTTAATTCTTCCGAAATCTGTTCCACAGTCTTTTTGTCAAGATCATCCAGAAATGCCAGAAAATCATTGGTTTCCATCAGATTTTCATGTTTCTTCCCGGTGACTTTTCCGGCAACCTCCATGATATAGTCTCCGATTATGATCAGATTCTTCACTTTCACCTGTTCCGTGAACATTGCCATAAACACATTTAACTCTTTTTCTACCAGTTCTTCAATCTGCAGCTCATACTGCTCTAAGCTGCAGCTTTTTTTTGCAAGCTGTTCCTGCATGCGTATGGTGCCAAGTCCAAGATGCTGTGTCGTAATGACTTTGCCCTTTGAAAAGATAGTAATCTGCATGCCGCCACCACCGACATCCACGACTGCCGCCCCCGTTTTGATCATTTCTTCAAACTCACTTCGCATCGCAACCGATTTGTAGCTGATAAAGCGGTGTTCCGAGTTGCTTAAAACATGTACCGTCAGTCCGGTACGGATGCGGATCTGGTCTAAGATGAACAATTCATTGCTCACATCGCGGAGTGCTGCAGCCGCATATGCCTCGTAGCCATCCACCTGATACTCTTTCATGATCTTCGTGAACTGCTCTAACGTGTCACAGAGTGCTTCCACCAGCTCATATCCGATCACACCGCGTGAATACGCATCCCGCCCAAGCTCGATCCTGCTTCTGATATAATCAATTTTGCGGATGTTTTTTCTGGCAGAGATCTCAAAAATTTTCAGGCTCACCTCATAAGAGCCGATATAAATCGCTGCAAATGTATGAATTGCCATATTTTATCCTCCTGCTTCATGCGTACATGTTATTCCTGTTTTCCAAGCAGATAATTAATAAACTGCTGTGCTGTTCTTCCGGAGAGTCCGCCGTGGGCAAGTTCCCATTTATTTGCCTCGGCAAGAAGTGTCTCCTCATCCATGGTGATACCGTTTTTCTCTGCAAGGGATACCACGATATGCTGGAATTCTTTTTTGCCCGGCGCGCCAAAATAAATGGAAACGCCAAATCTTGCATACAGAGACAACTTTTCCTGTACGGTATCGGAAGTATGCATGTCCTCTCTCACTTCCTCTTTGTCGGAGAATGTCTCGCGGATCAGATGACGTCTGTTTGAGGTCGCATAGATCAAAACATTGTCCGGTTTCTTCTCAAGTCCTCCCTCGATCACTGCTTTTAAGTATTTATACTCGATCTCAAATTCCTCAAATGACAGATCATCCATATAAATGATAAATTTGTAATTGCGGTTTTTGATCTGTGCGATCACATCATTTAAGTCGCAGAACTGATGCTTGTACACCTCGATCAGACGCAGTCCCCTGTCATAATACTGATTGGCGATTGCCTTAATACTGGTGGACTTTCCGGTTCCTGCATCTCCGTAAAGCAGGCAGTTATTTGCCTCCTTTCCGCGGACAAAGCTCTCTGTATTGTCGATCAGTTTCTGTTTTGCGATCTCATATCCAACCAGATCATCTAATTTTACATGTGCAATGTTTGTGATCGGTACGATCTGTGCTCCATCCTCTTTATGCAGCACACGAAATGCTTTATGTAAGCCTAATTTTCCAACACCAAATTCTCCGTAGAACTCTGTAACAGCATCCTTAAAATCACCTGCATCTGCCGCCTGCTCTAATTTTACTGTCAGTTCACAGATACGGTCACGGATTCTTTTATTAAAAAGCTTTCCGCTGTCGCCTGCACTCTCATAATGAAGCAGTGCATCCATGCAGTCGATCTCATAATCTTTTGCCAGCTCTGTAAAATCAAAATCAAATAAATCTTTCATGATCTTAAAATCATGCAGTGCAATCTGATTGACGGAGCCTTCCATACCACCCCGGATCTCACATCCACGGCTGTATGCGTTCTCGTTATTGACCAGAATAAATGCAATAAAATTATGCCAGAGATTTCCTTTAAATCCATGACTTACTGCAAGTTCGGACAACTGGTTAAAACATTCGTAAAGCAGTGCCTCGATATCCTCTCTGTTATAATATTCATTCTCATAGTTTTCCATGATCCATGCCATGTTATAAAATAATTTTCCATTTTCAAAGTTTTTATATAAGATCAGGTTTTTTGTACTTTTCATGTTTTGCTCCATTTCTTCGTGTGCAAATCTTATTTCCACACATTTCTTTCGTTCTAATAATTTCCAAGAATCTTAAGTCCAAGCGTTTCCTCTGCCAGACCTCTTAAGGCATTCTGCACTGCTGCATCATTTAAATTACCCTCAAAGTCGACAAAGAAACGGTACTCCCAGTTTTTCCCCTGTACCGGTCTTGATTCAATGTGGTTCATGTTGATGCCATTGTAAATAAAATGGGACAGCATATGGTAAAGGGAACCACTCTCATGCATACCTTCAAAGCAGATACTGATCTTTTCCGCCTTTGAAGTGAAAACGCGTTTGCCGGATACGATAATAAAACGGGTTGCATTCATCTTATTATCCTGAATACATTCATCCAGCACTTTCAGTCCATAGATATCAGCAGTCAGGCTGCTTGCGATCGCCGCCTTATGTTTTTTGCCGTCCTCTTTTACTTTTTTTGCCGCCATGGCAGTATTTTTCAGACTATGTTTTTCCCATTCCCGGTGGCTCTCAAGATATCTGCCGCACTGCATCAGTGCCTGCGGGTGGGAATAGACATCCGTGATATCGGAAAGTTCTGCATCCGGAAGTCCAAGCAGTGCATGATTGATCTGGATAATCTGCTCCCCGACGATGCAGTTATCGTATTCTACCATCAGGTCATAATTTTCAGATACGATGCCCGCTGAAGAATTCTCAATCGGAAGCACCGCATAATCTGCCTCTCCGTTTTTGATCGCCTCCATGGCATCACGCCAGGTTTCCACATGATAACTGTCCGTCTGCTCTCCAAAGTACTCTCTCAATGCAAGCTGGCTGTACGCACCCTCTGTCCCCTGAAACACAATACGCGCATTGTGATAATCTAAACTTTCCACTTCTGTAAAATCCGGTTTTTCATACATTCCATGCGCTGTCAAAAGCTGATACTGGCGTTTTCTGCTCATCGACATAATCTGCTCAAACAATTCACGGATCCCGTGTTTATTAAAATCTGTTTTGCCAAGTGCTGTCAGCGTTGCAAGTTTTGAATCTTCGCGTTCTTTATCAAATACTTTTTTGCCGGTATTGATCTTATATTCTGCAACACCCGCAGCAATCTCCATTCTCTCCTGATATAAATCTACGATCTGTCTGTCAATGACATCAATCTGGTCTCTTAATTCTTTTAAATCTTTCATGGATTCCACCTTTATTTTTAGTATTACTTCTACTATATTACATTAACGTAGCAAAATCAAGGGCAGAAAAAGTCATATTCCATATGAAAAATATAGTATTCGTGCTCTGAAAATGCTATAATAAACACAGATGAGAAGCAAATCAAACACATTGTCACGTCAGCATAAAATGCTCTCAGAATGGAGGCCTTATGAAAAAAGTTATCACGATTCTCTTAATTATCCTCGTACTCGCCGCCGGTGTCGGTTTTGGTGTCTACCACCACAAATCAAACGAGACAAAATTCAATGACGATTACATAAACGGCAACACGGCTGGCAATCTCTACAATGCCGGCATCTTCTGCACAGCAGCCGACGGCACGATTTATTTTGCAAACCCTTCCGACAGCAGCAAACTATACTCAATGAACAGCGACGGTTCAGACCTTACAAAGATTTCTGATGATGTTGCCACCTTTATCAATGCAGATGACAATTATATTTACTATGTGCGCAACAATCCGGTTTTTACAGAACCATTTTCATTTTTGACGATCAATACAGACAGTCTCTGCCGGCTTGACCGCAGCAAACATAAAAAGAGCATTCTCCTTGATTCTTCCGCGAGTCTTTACGCCTCTTTAGTCGGAAATAAAATTTATTACCTTCACTATGACGACAAAGACTTTACCACTTTCTATGAAGTCGGCATCGACGGGGCAGACAGTCATCAGGTAGACAAGACACCGTACCGTCCATGCTCCGTCGTCGGACAGTACATTTATTTCAATGGCGTATCAAACGATCACAATATCTGGCGTTTTGACACTGTTACTGACACCTCGGAGCTCGTTCTGAAAGGCAATTATTACATGCCAGCCGTAATCGGTGATACGATCTTTTTCTTGGACAATGAAAACAATTATACACTTGCAAGCACAGATCTCTCCGGCAGTTCGGCCATCACAACACTCAGCGACGACCGCATTGACTGTTATAACATTACAGGGAACTATATTTATTTCCAGCGCAACAGTACAAGCACTCCTGCACTCTGCCGGATGAAAACCGACGGCAGTGATTACACCGTGATTGCAGAAGGCAATTATACCAACATCAATGCGACGGAAACAGATGTCTATTTCAGGGATTTTGCTTCCGGCGTTATGTATAAGACACCGATTGCTGATCCGTCTGATGTTGAGATCTTTAATCCGGGAACTGGTTCTTCTGACAAATGATCCTGCACCGGATCCACAGTTTCGTTTTATGTTCAAAAAAACACAGGGGACTTCCGTTATCCCCTGTGTTTTTTCTATGCAAAATCAAACAGTGAGAGCTGATTGGACTCCGGCATATCACCGAGCAGTCCTAAATCTCCCATCAGATCAATGACCGTCTTAGTTGCCTTTGTTCTCTGTCTGAAATCGTCTCTGGATAAGAATTTTCCATCTTTTGCCGCTTCCGCCACAGCGATCGCAGCATTATCTCCCATACCGTCGATCGTATTTAATGCCGGCATCAGTTTTCCGTCAATGATCTGGAAACGGTCCGGTTTTGCACGGTAAATATCGATCGGTGTGAAATCAAATCCCCGCGCATACATTTCCTGTACAATCTTCATGTCACGGTATACATCCTGTTCCTTCTTGGAAAGCGAATCTTTTCTGCGCTCATAATCTTTCTGGAAATAGGTAAGACGCTCTCTTCCCTGACACATGATCTCATAGTTGAATCCGGTCGCACGGATTGAGAAATATGCCGCATAATAGGCAAGCGGATAATATACTTTACAGTATGCGATACGCCATGCCATCATAACGTAAGCCGCCGCATGTGCTTTTGGGAACATGTATTTAATCTTTAAACAGGAATCAATGTACCACTCCGGCACGTCATGTGCACGCATCTCTTCTTTCCACTCTTCCTTTAGTCCTTTTCCTTTTCGAACCGACTCCATGATCGTAAAGGACTGCTCACTGTCAAGTCCCATCTGGATCAGATAGATCATGATATCATCTCGCGTACAGATCGCAGTGGAAATCGTTGCCAGTCCCTGTTCGATTAAAGTCTGCGCATTGCCGAGCCAAACGTCTGTACCGTGGGACAGACCAGAGATACGGATCAGATCCGAAAACTCCTGCGGCTTGGCATCGATAACCATCTGCATGGCGAACTCTGTACCAAACTCCGGAATACCGAGACATCCAAGCGGGATCCCGCCGATATCCTCCGGCGTAACACCAAGCGCTGACGTATTTTTAAACAAAGACATGACCGCCTCATCATCAAGCGGGATCGTAACCGGATCGATTCCCGTTAAGTCCTGCAACATACGGATCATGGTCGGATCATCGTGCCCGAGAATATCGAGTTTCAACAGGTTGTGGTCGATCGAGTGGTAATCAAAATGTGTGGTGACTGTCGCAGTCGTCATATCGTTTGCCGGATGCTGTACCGGGGTAAAAGTATTGATCTCCTCTCCCACCGGAAGTACAACGATACCTCCCGGATGCTGTCCGGTCGTTCTGCGGACGCCGACACATCCCTGTACGATACGGTCGATCTCACAGTTTCTCTTGTGGATGCCGCGCTCCTCGTAATAATTCTTGATATAACCGAATGCCGTTTTATCGGCAAGTGTACCGATCGTACCGGCACGGAAGGTCTGTCCGTAACCGAAAATAACCTCACAGTACGCATGCGCTTTACTCTGGTACTCACCGGAGAAGTTCAAGTCGATATCCGGCTCCTTATTTCCCTTGAATCCAAGGAATGTCTCAAACGGGATATCAAATCCGTCCTTGACTAGTTTTTCGCCGCAGACCGGACAAATCTTATCCGGCATATCACAGCCGCTCCTGCCGGAAAATGCCTTGACCTCCGGCGAATCAAAATCACTATATTTACAATTTGGGCAGCGATAATGTGCCTGGAGCGGATTGACCTCCGTGATACCGGACATTGTCGCCGCAAAGGACGAACCTACTGAACCACGCGATCCTACCAGATATCCATCCTCGTTTGACTTCCATACCAGTTTCTGTGCAATGATGTACATAACCGCATATCCGTTGGAAATAATAGAGTTCAACTCACGATCCAGACGCTCCTTTACGATTGCAGGAAGCTCTTCGCCATACATACTGTGTGCCTTGGTATAACAGATATCACGCAGCATCTGGTCAGAATTTTCGATGACCGGCGGACATTTATCCGGGCGCACAGGTGCGATCTTCTCACACATATCCGCGATCTTGTTCGGGTTAGTAATGACGATTTCCTCCGCTTTTGCCGAGCCAAGATATTCAAATTCCTTTAGCATCTCCTCTGTCGTCCGAAGGTAAAGCGGCGCCTGGTCATCCGCATCCTTAAATCCTTTTCCCGCCATGATGATACGGCGGTAAATCTCATCCTCCGGGTCAAGGAAATGCACGTCACAGGTCGCAACAACCAGTTTTCCAAACGTTTCTCCCAGTTTTACAATACGGCGGTTGATATCCTGCAGTTCCTCGATCGTACTGACGGATTCCTTGTCGCTTTTTAACATAAACTCATTATTGCCAAGCGGCTGGATTTCTAAATAATCATAAAATTTTACCAGTCTTATGATTTCCTCCTCCGGCCGTCCACCCACGATTGCACGGTAGAGTTCTCCCGCCTCACATGCTGATCCAAGCAGCAATCCTTCACGGTATTTTACAAACTCACTCTTTGGATGACGCGGTCTCTTGTGTTGGTAGGTCAGGTTTGACAGAGAAATCAGACTGTACAGATGGATGCGCCCGATATCGTTTGTCGCAAGAATGATCGCATGATAAGTGTTCATTTTCATGATGGTCTCCGGCGAAGCCTGTCCCATCTGGTTGACCTGATCTAAGGTTTCCATGCCACGGTCGTGAAGCATCTTTACAAATTTTACAAAGATCTCCGCCGTACATCCCGCATCATCCACGGCACGGTGGTGATTCTCCAGAGAAACTCCCAGCGCTTTTGCTACAGTATCGAGTTTAAAACGGTTTAACTGTGGCAGCAAAATTCGTGCTAAAGCAACCGTATCAATGATCGTAAACTCTTTCTCGATTCCCTGTCTCTCACAGTTTTTGATGATAAAACTCATATCAAAATCTGCATTGTGTGCGACCATGATTGCATCCCCACAGAACTCCATAAACTGTGGCAGGATCGTCTCTATCTTCGGTGCATCGATCACCATATCGTCTCGGATGGAAGTCAGTTCCTCGATCCGGTACGGGATCGGCACTTCCGGGTTGACGAACGTAGAAAAACGTTCTGTGATCTCGCCGTGCACCACTTTCACTGCACCGATCTCTATGATCTTATTTTTATCCGGCGAAAATCCGGTCGTCTCAAGGTCAAACACCACATAGGTATCATCGAGATTCTGGTTTTTTGAGTTGGTGATGATATCCTTTAAATCATCCACCAAATATGCCTCCACACCATAGATCACCTTGAAGTCATCATCCGGTGAGATCGCATGGTTTGCATCCGGGAACGCCTGTACATCCCCATGGTCGGTGATAGCAATCGCCTTATGACCCCATTTCATCGCACGCTTTACGATATCTTTTACCTCAGAGACACCATCCATATCGCTCATCTTGGTATGACAGTGAAGCTCTACGCGTTTCTCCGGGCTCGTATCCATACGGACTGAGGTAAAATCCGGGATTTTTTTGATGCCGACGATCGAACCTATCGTAAGCTCACTGTCAAATTTGTCGATGGTCGTGACGCCTTTGATCTTTAGGAAAGCACCTTTTTTCACCCCCTCAAGCAATTCCGGAAGCTGGTCATTTCTGGTAAAAATCTTTAAAACAATGGAGTCCGTGGAATCCGTGACTGACATGATCACGATCGTTTTTTCATTACGGATCTCTCTCGTCTCAAGTGTCATGACCTGACAGCGTATCGTAACCTCTCCCATCTCCCCGACAATCTTCTCGATTGGGATCGTCTCATCTTCAAAATCTTTTCCATAGAGCACATCCGGGTTATCTGATTTTTTATATCCACCGTAGGATCCGCCATCATATTTTTTGCGGAATTCTTTTTTACCAAACGAATTTTCTCCCTTTCCGTTCGCGTTTCCTGCATTATTTCCTGCAGCAGATTCTTTTGAATGATTTTGTTCCTTTGTGGCAGTTTTCATGGATGTATCAGCCGTCTGTACTTCTTCCGCCTTTGCCGGTGCACTCTCCTCATGAAGCTGTACACGTTTTAAAATATTTTTGATTTCAAACTGGATCTGTAAATCACTGTTTTTCTTGTGTTTGCTCTCTTTCGGTTCCTCAAAAGCAAGTTCTACGGAAAGGTCAAGTCCACAGCGTTCACACACCACTTTCTCTAAAAATTCAACGATCTCATGTGATCTGGTCTGTGCAATGATCGTGTTTTCAAGAGTCAGGAGCAGATGGGAATCTCCTGTAAACTCCATTTTGGCGGAGCGCAGCAGATTATATTCCATCAGACTGTAATTTTTTAATTCCTCTAAAATACTGTCCTTATACAGATCCATCAGTTTTTCTGCAGTATACTGCTCTGACAACTGGTATTTTTCAATGACTTTAACGTCCATATGCCGGTTTTTAAAAATCTGATCATGTATGTTTTTTTCCAGCTGATAGATATTCTTTTTATGGATAAGACGTGTTCCATTTAAATAGATACGGATATGATCTTTCTCATGATTCATTCCGACCTTGGTAACTTCCGTCTCTGATAACAGTTTTTTCATATCTCCATTCACTTCCAGTGTCGGAAATACATCAAAAAACATTTTTGTCATGTTTTACCCAACTCCAACTTACTTAATTGTTGCTTGTTCACACATTCCGTGTGACCAGTAACACCTAATTTTCATTCCAGTGCAGCAGTTCATAGCGAAGGCTCTCTAACAGTTCGGATTCCGGTACTTTCTTGTAGACCTCTCCATGTTTGATGATCAGTCCTTCCCCGATACCTCCGGCAATTCCGATATCCGCCTCTTTTGCCTCACCCGGTCCGTTGACCACACAGCCCATAACGGCAACTTTGATGTCTAACGGGATATCGGCAACCATATTTTCGACCTGGTTTGCAAGTCCGATCAGATCGATCCTGGTTCTTCCACAGGTCGGACAGGATACGACCTCAATACCACCCTTGCGCAGTCCTAATGTCTTTAAGATCAGCTTTGCGGATTTGATTTCCTCTAACGGATCTCCGGTCAATGAAACGCGGATCGTATCACCGATGCCCTGATGTAAAATCAGTCCAAGTCCGATTGCGGATTTGATATTTCCACTGATGATCGTTCCGGCTTCGGTGATGCCTACATGCAGCGGGTGATCAGTTTTTTCTGCGATCAGCTCATGTGCTTTCACACACATCATAACGTCCGAGGATTTGATGCTGATAACAAGGTTATCGTATCCCATATCCTCAATCATTTTTACTTTATCCAGCGCACTCTCAACGATTCCTTCTGCCGTCACGCCATGGTATTTTTCTACCAGATCTTTTTCTAAAGAACCACTGTTGACACCGACACGAATCGGGATCTGCCGCTCTTTTGCCGCATCCACGACTGCCTGTACGCGCTCTCTGCTTCCAATGTTTCCCGGATTGATACGGATCTTATCTGCACCGTGCTCGATTGCTGCGATCGCCAGACGGTAATCAAAATGAATATCTGCCACGACCGGGATCTCCACCTGTTTTTTGATCTCTGTCAATGCTTCGGCAGCTTCCATTGTCGGCACTGCACATCTTATGATATCACAGCCTGCTGCCGCAAGTTTATTGATTTGTGCCACTGTCGCAGCGATGTCCTCTGTCTTTGTATTTGTCATTGACTGAATCAGGATCGGATTACCGCCCCCGATCACTTTCGAACCGATTTTTACTGTTTTTGTTTTCACTGTACTTTCACCTCTACATGAAAATTTTTCGAATATCGTTAAACATTACAACCACCATCAAAAGCATTAAAAGCATAAGTCCTATAAAATGCACCATGCCCTCTTTGTCCGGATCAACCTTTTTCCCCCGGATCGCCTCAACGATCAGAAACACCAGTCGTCCACCGTCCAATGCCGGAAGCGGCAGCAGGTTCATAACACCAAGGTTTGCCGAGATCAGAATACAGATATAGAGCATCTGTAAAAATGCCGCATAATAACCGTAGGAAACACTCTCCTCATAGCTGTCACCGATCGCATCGACAAGCCCGACCGGACCACTCATATCATTTAAGGTAACACCGCCTGTGGCAAGCATTTTTAAGCTTCCAAACGTCGTATCGATCCAGTATTTTACCTCATATCCACTGTACAGAAGATTCTTAAACACATTTCCTTTCTCCACTTCACCGCCGACAAAACCATAGCGGTATCTGCCAAGTTCTTCATCATACAGCGGTGTCAGCTCTGCCGTATATCTTTTTCCGTCACGCTCATAAGTCACTTCCACGGTCTCCCCCGCATGGAACATGGAGTAAGAACTGACTTCCCGGTAAAAATGAATATGTTTTCCGTTCATTTTTACAATGACATCCCCCGCCTGCATACCTGCCTGTTCCGCTGCAAAGCCCTCGCTGACCTCTGTGATCTTAGGGACATCATATCCATTGCAGGAAAGAAGGATAAAAGAAAAGACAAATGCCATGATAAAGTTAAACACCGGTCCGGCGGCAACCACACTGATCCTTGCCCAGACAGACTTTTTGCCAAATGCCCGGTCATCTGTACTCTCGCCGTCTTCTCCCTCCATCATACAGGCACCTCCAAACGGAAGCAGTTTTAAGGAATATTTCGTTTCTCCCTTCGTCACGCCCAAAATCGTCGGTCCAAGTCCGAGACAGAACTCATTGACACGGATCCCATTTGCCTTTGCCAGTGAAAAATGTCCAAGTTCATGAAATATAATAATGATACTGAAGATCAATAATGCGATAATAATTTTCATCCGTTTTTAATTCCTTTCCATTCTGCCTCTAATCCCATTTCTGCCCGATATATTCGTATACTGCCTGCTCTGTTTCTAATACCTGATCTAAAGTCGGATCGCTGATATATGCCACATGCTCCATGCAGTCCTCAATGATCTCCGTGATCTGCGGATAGCTGATCCTACGGTCTAAAAACATTGCCACTGCACGCTCGTTCGCCGCATTAAATACGGTTGGCTGACTGCCACCCTTTCTCATTGCATCGTATGCTAACGCCAGTCCCCGGAAGGTCTTTGTATCCGGCCGTTCAAACGTCAGACTTCCCAGTTCAAAAAGATCCAGTCTCTTTCCTGACATTTTTCTGCGCTCCGGATAATAGAGTGCATACTGGATCGGCAGACGCATATCCGGTGTTCCAAGCTGGGCAATCACTGCTCCATCCTCATACTGCACCGCAGAATGGATCACACTCTGCGGATGAACGACCACTTCGATCTGATCTAATTCCACACCAAAAAGCCATTTTGCCTCCATGACCTCAAGTCCCTTGTTGACCAGTGTCGAGGAATCAATTGTTATTTTTCTTCCCATCGACCAGTTCGGATGTTTTAAGGCGTCCTCCACTTTCATCTCTGCAAGATCCTCCGCGTTTTTTCCGCGAAATGGTCCGCCGGATGCCGTCAGAAGGATTTTTTCAATACGGTTGCACTCATTTCCCTGCAGTGACTGGAAAATCGCGCTGTGTTCACTGTCCACCGGAAGGATCGGCACATGATATTCTTTTGCCAGCGGAATGATGATGTGTCCTGCCGTCACTAGTGTCTCTTTATTTGCAAGTGCAATTTTTTTGCCAGCCTTGATTGCTGCAACTGTCGGACGGATCCCCATCATGCCAACGATCGCGGTAACTAAGATCTCACTCTCCGGATGAACTGCGACTTCAATCAGTCCTTCCATCTTTGAAACCACTTTTGTGTCCGTATCCGCAATTTTAATCTTTAATGCTTCTGCGGCTTCCTCTTTGAAAACACATACCAGTTTCGGGGAAAACTCCCTGATCTGCTGCTCTAATAATGTAATATTACTTCCTGCCGCAAGTGCAACGACCTCGATATCTTTCTGTTCTCTTACGATATCAAGTGTCTGTGTTCCGATTGAACCTGTCGAGCCTAAGATTGCTATTTTTTTCATACAAATCCTCTTTTCTAAGCAACTTGTTGCGAAGAGGCGACGAGAATCTCAAATTCTCGGAGGCATATTTTTTATGCCTTGCCATCAAAGCTATTTGTTTTGCTCAGAAACAAATAGCCGTGCGAAAAATAAGCTATCAGGCTTATTTTTCACACTAATATCCTCTGTTTACAATACAATAAAATTTGCTGCAAGAAAATAAATCATCGGCGCCGTAAAAATCACACTGTCAAAGCGATCCAGGATACCGCCGTGTCCCGGGATCAGTTTTCCATAATCCTTGATCTCATAGTTTCTCTTGATTGCAGACGCAGTCAGATCACCTACCATGGAGATCAACGCTCCAACCGCACTGATCGCTGCCATGATCCATACATGCTGTGTGGTAACACCCATCGCATTTTTAAAGATCATGCCATAGATCACAGTTAAAAGTGCAGCACCGACCACTCCACCGATTGCTCCTTCCACAGATTTTTTCGGACTTAACTTCGGAGACATTTTATGTTTTCCAATCAGCATACCAACACAGTACGCACAGGTATCACATCCCCAGGAGCACAAAAAGATCAGCCATACGATATAGGCACCCGCGGTGAGCATTCTCGTCTGATATACATAAGAAAGCATCACAGCCACATAAAACACACCGAAAAATACAGCTAACATCTGCTCCGTCTTATATTTCGGATAAGTAAATACATAGACAAACATCAATGCCATCAGGAATCCTAAAACGACTACCATAAGATCCGGCAGAAATGCCCATTTCAGATTACAGTAAAATACGGTCGCCGCAAGATACCCCACGATTCCTGGCAGTTCTTTTTCCACATGAAAAATGCGGTATAACTCAAACATTCCTATATAGGAAATAAGTAACGTCGAAAAGAGTAACACATCTCCCCCCGTGATAATAAGTACTAACGCGGCTGCCACCAACACGATGCCGCTCAACAGTCTTGTCTTAAACATATATGAAAACCTGCCCTTTCTTCTTTCGGTCTATTTCGCTTCCTCTGCCAGTCCGCCAAATCGTCTGTCTCTCTTATTATACGCTTCCACAGCTTTTTCTAATTCCTCTTTTCCAAAATCCGGCCATGGCACATCGGTAAAATAAAATTCACTGTACGCAAGCTGCCATAACAGATAGTTCGAAAGACGCTGCTCTCCGCTTGTACGGATCAAAAGATCCGGATCCGGGATTCCTGCCGTATCCAGATACGAGGCAAACATATCCTCATTTAATTCTGATACCTGCCTTGAGCCATTCTCCATATCATGATACATTTTTTTCATTGCGCGGATCATCTCATCCCTGCTTCCATAATTGATTGCAATCTGAAGATTCAATCCATCATTTTTTGCAGAAGCTGCTTCCAGCTCCACGATCTGTTTCTGGAACCGGGCACTCAAACGTGTGGTATCCCCGATCACGCGTACACGCATATTATTTTTATCTGCTGTTTTAATACAGTTCTTCAGATAACTTTCCAGCAGCTTCATGAGTGCTGCCACCTCTCCCTCCGGTCTGTTCCAGTTTTCTGTCGAAAAAGCATACATAGTCAGATATTTAATTCCCATATCATGTGCTGCTTTGCAGACTGTTTCCACATTTTTTGCCCCAACCGTATGACCATAGTTTCTGGGCATTCCCTTACTTTTTGCCCATCTTCCGTTCCCGTCAAGGATAATTGCTACATGCTGCGGAATTTTCATTGTAATCACCACGCCTTTCCATAACCTGCATACTTTGTGCCTGCATTCATTCATAAAGTGAAAATGAGGACACGCCATTGTCATGTCCTCACCTCTATGTTCTATACAAAAATCCCTAAACTGTCAGGATCTCTTTTGTTTTTGCCTCAACAGCCTTGTCGATCTCAGTGATATATTTATCTGTCATTTTCTGTGCGCCGTCCTCTAACTCTTTCACTTCGTCCTCGGACACATCGGCAGACTTGCTTAATTTCTTGAAAGAATCATTGGCATCACGACGGATATTACGGATTGCTACTTTTGCATTCTCGCCTTTTTTCTTAACATCCTTTGCCAGTTCTTTACGTCTTTCCTCAGTGAGTTCCGGAAAAAGAAGACGAATCACTTTTCCATCATTTGTCGGATTGATTCCAAGATCTGACGTTAAGATCGCTTTCTCGATTTCTTTTACCATAGAAGCTTCCCATGGCTGGATCTGAATCATTCTCGGTTCCGGAACATTGACGTTTGCCACCTGCTGAATTGCAGTCGGTGTTCCATAATAATCAACTTTTAACTTATCAAGGACATGCGGATTGGCACGTCCTGCACGGATGCTTCCGAACTCCTCTGACAGGTTATTCATTGTTTTCTGCATTTTTTCATCAAACTGAACTAATCTCTCATCCATATTTTTACTCCATACCTTTCACGGTTCTTTGTTACACGGTTACTTTTGTACCGTTAAAATCGCCAGTCATGGCTTTTACAATGCTGTTTTCCTCGTTCAGTCCAAAAACGAACATCGGCATTTTATTTTCCATACACATGATCGACGCAGTCAGGTCAACCACTGCAAGTTTACGATCGATCACTTCCTGTATGGATACTTCGCTGTATTTTACAGCAGAAGGATTGATCTTTGGATCACTGTCGTAGACACCATCGATTGCTTTTGCAAGATAGATGCCCTCTGCCTCCATCTCAATCGCACGGAGCACAATGCCTGTATCTGTGGAGAAATACGGATGTCCGGTTCCTCCTGCAAAAAATACGACCATTCCTTTTTCAAAATACTTATTTGCACGATCCTTTGAAAACAGTTTTGTCATGCTTCCACACTCAAATGGTGTCAGGATCTGTGTTTTCATTCCAACGGAACGGAAAATTTCAGAAACATAGATACAGTTCATAACTGTTGCAAGCATTCCTATCTGGTCTGCCTTTGTACGGTCGATGGTTTCACTGGTTCTTCCTCTCCAGAAATTACCTCCGCCGATCACGATGCCGACCTGGATGCCCTGATCTGTAATCTGTTTTACCTGTCTTGCCACTTCTGTGACAGTCGGTTCATCAAATCCGGTATGTTTTTCACCGGCTAAAGCTTCACCGCTTAATTTTAAGAATACTCTCTTCATATTCGATTACTCGTTTCCTTTCTGAGCATTACCATTGAACAGGCTCTGTACATCCACGTCAGAGTAGCACTGTGAGCAGAATCCTTCGATTACCGCACCATTGTTGATCTGTACAGAACGTGATTTGATGTTACCCATAACAACTGCGGATGTATCCACAACAACCGGTCCCTGTACATCAATATCACCTTTGATGGCTCCGGCAATCACTGCAGAAGTAGAGGTCACATTACCGATGATCACAGAACCAAGACCGATCTTAATGGTTCCTGTACTGACAACCTCTCCCTCAATCTTTGCAGCGTCTGCAAAAAATTCAGATGCACTGCTGTTTCCATTTACAACGCCGGTTACAACTAATTTGCCGTTGCATCCCACATTTCCTTCTACCTGTCCTCTTACATCCAAGGAACCGTTTGATACAATATCACCTTTGATGATCGTTCCCTCTGTGATTACGGATACCTCATCAGATACCGGTGCGCTCTGGTTATTAGTTACAGGTGCTGTTGTATTGTCAGCCATTTTTCTTTCCTCCTGGGTTGCTTTTGTAATATTTGAAACTGTTTCATTTCTTTCTGGTTCAGATACAGATGCAGGCACAGGTACTGCTGCTCTTTCTGTCGGGGCACTTGCATTCCTTGCTGCCATCTCTGCGGCGCTTCTTGCTGCAGCAACTTTCTCAGCTTCCTGCTTTGTCACCTGTTCTAACAGACCATCCAGCTTGGAAAGTTCTGTCTCAACATCCACTTCGCCTTCTAACGTATTAACCTCAACGTCATCTTCGTTCGTGCTGGTTTCCAGGTTGTCATCTGCAGGCATCAGTTCATTGACTGCCTGTGAGAAGTCATCTTTAAAATCCTTGAAAAATCCCATGTTCATTCCTCCATTTATTCTCAGTTATTCCACTGTGTCTGCTTTCACATACTGAATAACCTGTGTATCTTCATCAATCGGTAATATTTGTGCGCCCATTCCCTCTAAAGCTTCAATCAAAGGTCCTAAAGCTTCTACCGTTGCTGACTTATCCGTTCCGTCATGCAGTAAAACCACCGACGTTTTATATTTTACTACATCATCTGTCACATTTTCAACTATTTCCTCAGAAGTATATGCGGTCGAGGCGCCATCTCCTGCCGATACATTCCAGTCATAATAAATAATTCCCTGTGTATTAAGATAATGAATAAAGTAATCCATCGGTACGTTACTGATGAGATTGCTGCTTCCTCCCGGAAAACGATAGTAAAGACTATCCACTCCTGTGGTCTGTTTCAAAAAATTCTTCAATGTCATATAATCCTGTTCGAACGCATCTTCCGACTGGTAAATCACACTATACTGGTTGGAATACGAATTCATGCCAAGTGTATGTCCCTCATCCACAATACGTTGATAGACAGAAAGCATTTCTTCATCCTGGTTTCCATTCACAAAAAAAGTAGCTTTTACGCCATATGCCTGCAGCACATCCAGAATCTCAGATGTGTGTTCCGACGGCACATTATCAAACGTTAAGTATACTTTATGTATATCTCCTTCCGATGCCAGATTGTCCTCATCGGAAATCCCGGATGCAGGAGGTGTTACTTTATCCCATGTCATCTCCGTCTGCATCTCTTCTGTTGTCTCTGTCTCCTCTGCTATCACACCACCATTCAGATCTGCGGCCGCTCCGGCATTAATCTGATCCGTGTTCTGCTCACTGCTGCTTGTCACCAGCTGATCCAGCTTATGTTCCAGCGACGTCATCTTCACAAATAGCACCACAACCAATATCATGGACAGAACGATCCATCCTGCCACAATCAGTATGATACTGTATCGGATTTTCGTGATCCGCTTTCTCCGCTTTCTCTGGTAATTCAGTACTTCTGAATCTTTATCCTGCATACAATACCCCCAAGGTAATCGTTAGTACCTATCTATTGTAACACATTTTTCTATTTTTCAAATAAAAAAGCGCAAAAAAATTGATTAATTTTTTCGCACTTTTTTTATTATTGTCTGATTATTTTTATTTCTATTGTACTATTTTATTTTCCAAGTATGTTTGCAATAAAAAAACCGCCAATAAAGAGTAATATTCCAAGCAGCAGCTGTCCAAAACCGATAGAAACGATATTCATCCCGGATAACACTGCAATCGGCGATGAAGTGACCAGCCCCATAATTGCAAAATACGTTTTCCTCTCCTGTTTCTTCAATAAATATTCCACAAGTTTTGATACAAGAAATATTCCAAGCACCACACCGATACCAAATGGGATGAGCACTGCTGCACAGGCGAACAGCTCCTCCCACTTAAGAGCCGGTAATGCTGCCAAAAAACCGCTGATTCTGTTTATGATCGGCGTATAATATCCCAGAGACATCAACAGCATTGAACCACTGACCCCGGGAATCACCATCGTTGCCGCAGCTACCGTTCCAACCACAAACAGCGAGATACTGTTTTTTATTCCCGGCTCTAAGGCAACATCTGTTCCCTGTTTCCAGAACTGCATCCAGACGACCAGACCAAAAAACAAAACAAACAGCAGCGTCTCTGAAAATGTGATCCGCTTTCCCATGATTTTGGGCAGCAATAGCGGTACTCCGCCAAAGATCAGTCCAATAAACAGCATTGCCGTCTCAAATGGAAATTCCAAAAAGAAATACCCGATTGCAAATGACAGTCCGCCGATTCCAATCAGCATGCCAATCGCATAGGGAAGCAAAAACTTTACGCTCTTCCAGAAATGTTTTGGCATTCCCGTTACCGCCCCGATCACATCCCCATAAATCCCCATAGAAACCATCATGGTTCCTCCGCTGACACCCGGAATGATATTGGCAACACCAATTGCAATTCCGCGCAGCACCTCTTTTAAAAATGACATATCCATCCTCCAAATCCTGTTATTCTGCCAATCTTACTTCTGTCATCTCTTGTGCAATGTTTAATGCATGATCTCCGATTCTTTCAAAATCCGTGAGCATTTCCGTGTAGAGAACACTCCCTTCACCCGATGCCGTTCCTTCCTGTATCCGGTGCATCATACGATTTCTATAATCCTCTGTCATGTCATCCATCTTTTGTTCGAGTGCTGAGACACGGCTTAATTCGTCGAGTGCCTCCATATTTTCATTTAAAAGCAAAGTCAGAAGTTCTTCGCAGGTCTGCTGCATCTGCAGGATTTCTTCCCGTACTTCCTGTGAAAACCTGACATCTTTTTCTTTCAGCCACTCTGAATATCCACAGATATTCATTGCATGGTCGCTGATTCTTTCTACGTTACTGGTCACTTTAAAATAGGCACTTAAAATCCTGCTCCCCCGTGTATTGGACTCATGCGCCATATTTGTGGATATGTACTCAGAGATCTCCCGGTTTAAAAAGTCCACATACTCTTCTTTTTCTTCCACTTTTGGAATAAACCCGTCATCACAGTTTAAAAATGCCGTAAAACTGTCTGCGACATTTTTCTTTGCAATCTCAAGCATTCTTGCAATCTCTTTGTGTGTCAGTTCAAAATTGATCGCTGATACACCAATTTTTCCCTCTGTCACCGGTTTTGTATTTTTTAAATATTTTAAATACATCCCTTCCTCAGGCTCGTCCACGTCCGGCAGAATTTTTTCTGCCAGTTTTGCCAATAGATTTCCTGCCGGTAACAGCAATATCGTTGTTACGATATTAAACAGCGTATGCATGTTGGCGATCTGCGCAGCCGGATTTGCCGGTGTAAATCCCCCAACCCAGGATGTCAGCGGTGTCAGCATACAGAGTATGGTAAAAACTGCAGTTCCTATGATATTAAACGAAAGATGGATGATTGTCGTCCGCTTTGCGTTCCGCCCTGTACCAATGGACGCTAACACTGCCGTGATACAGGTACCGATATTTTGTCCAAACAGCACATACACCGCCCCGGAAAAAGAAATTGCCCCACTTGTTGCAAGTGCCTGAAGGATTCCGACCGATGCCGATGAAGACTGGATCAGTGCTGTGAAAATGGCACCTGCCAAAATTCCAAGCAGTGGATTTGAAAACTTCGTCATCATATCAATAAATGCTTTGGAATCCCGCAGCGGCATCATTGCGGTGCTCATCATTTCCATTCCGATAAAAAGAACACCAAGACCAGCTAAAATACCTCCTATGTTTCTTACTTTCGGCTGTTTTAGAAAAACAACCAGCACAACACCCAAAAATGCTATAAACGGTGCGATTGCTCCGGCATCAAGTGCGATCAGCTGTCCCGTGATCGTCGTGCCGATATTGGCACCCATGATCACTCCCACCGCCTGACGCAGTGTCATCATTCCGGAATTAACAAAACCTACAACCATGACTGTTGTCGCGGAGGATGACTGTATGATCGCAGTGATCACTGCTCCGACTAAAACACCCAGATACCGGTTTGTAGTCAGGCGTTCTAAGATCTGTTTCATTTTGTTCCCGGCAGCAGCCTCCATCCCCTGGCTCATCATATTCATTCCATACAGAAAAAGCGCCAAGCCTCCTAACAATGATGCAAATTCTTTTGCTCCCATTTTATCCCTCTTTTTTTCGTTATTACGGCATTTTTCTGCTGTCCCTGCGGGCGCTTTACTGCCGCTTTGCCACATACTCACTCAACATATCAGACGTATATTTTACCGTCAACCGGGATATCGGATTCTTAACGCTTCCTGTATTGTTTTTATGAAGTTTTTGTCAATTTTGTGTAAACAATAGAATGTTATGCCTTCAGCAGAACGACTGCTGTTTCAAGGCTCTCTAATGTAATATGATCTGCATCTGCCAGTTTTCTCCTTCCGGCATTTGACAGCAAAAGTTTTTTGGCAGTTCCAGGCAGTGGCAGACTTACTGCCTCTTTTCCGTAATTTGCTGCCACGAGTATTTTCTGTCTGTTTTCTTTACCCATACGCATAAATCCAAACACTGTATCCGTATCTTCATAAACCGGCTCTACATTTCCATAGACAAATGTTTCTTCGTATTCCGGTGATTTGCGCAGTTTAATCAGTTCTTTATAATAGGAAAGTACAGAGTCCGCCCTTCCCTCCTGCTCACTGACATTGATCTCTTTATAATTCGGATTCACTGCAAGCCACGGAGCATGTGCGCTAAAACCTCCATTTTCATCTGCACTCCACTGCATCGGTGTGCGCGCATTATCCCTGCTGTTTTCATAGCAGCATGCCAACGCTTCTTCTTTTGTGCAGCCCGCGTCGATTGCAACCTGATACTGATCTTTTGTACTGATATCATCATATTCTGAAATATCATTTCTATGACAGTTTGTCATGCCGATTTCCTGTCCCTGATAGATAAACGGAATTCCACGCAGCAGAATCGAAGTCGTAGCAAGCATTTTTTTGCCCATTTCATTCTGCGCATATTCCGGAAGATAACGGCTTGCACCTCTCGGCTCATCATGATTTTCAATGATATTTGCCTTGAATCCAATCCCCTCCATCTCCTTCTGGGATGCAAACAGAACCTCTCTCCACCGCTTAAAATCCACCGGTTTGCTGTCATACCAGCCATGTTCCCCGTAAGTCAGCTCAAGCGCGGAGAAATCAAACATACTTGAGAAATGCCCATCATCTCCGACAAACTCCTGCAGTTCGTCCTCTTTCATATTAAAGACTTCGCCGACGGTAAAAGCATCATATTTCTCGAAGGTCTCATGTTTCATCTCCTCTAAAAATTCTCCGACGCCGTCCGTCTCCTCAACCATTTTTACACAGGATACCAGACCATCATCCCCATCGGGTTCATAGGACGGGAAACTCGTATCTTTCTTGATATTAATGATTGCATCGATGCGGAATCCGCCAAGTCCCTTATCTAACCACCAGTTGATCATTTTATAGATCTTGTCGCGGACTTCTTTATTCTCCCAGTTCCAGTCCGGCTGTTCTTTTGCAAACATGTGCAGATAATATTTATCTGATCCCGGCACCGGCTCCCACGCTTTTCCGCCAAAATAAGAACGGTAGTTGCTCGGCTCTTTTCCATCTATTCCTTTTACAAAATAAAAATAATCGGCATATGGCCCGTCCGGGTCGGCCAGCGCTGCCTTAAAGTATTCATGTTCACTGGAACAGTGATTTACCACGAGATCCATCACAATATACATATCGCGCTTTTTCGCCTCGGCAAGCAGCTCATCAAACTCTTCCATGGTTCCGAACTCTTCGGCGATTTTATAGTAATCAGATATGTCATACCCCTGATCAACAAACGGCGATTTGTAGATTGGAGAGAGCCAGATGATATCAATTCCAAGTTCCTTTAAATAATCCAGTTTTGAGATAATTCCTCTCAGATCACCAATGCCGTCTCCGTTTGTATCCAGAAAACTCTTTGGATAGATCTGATATGCTACCTTGTCATGCCACCATTTTCTTTTCATTTTTTTCCTCCTGACACATTTTATTTCAATATTCTTTTTTATATTTTTTGCATAATTCTGTTTTCTTTTTCAGCTGATGTAAATATTATATTTGATTTTTATTCGTTTTTCTTGCATTATGGTTGGATAATATTGTACAATACTGCTATCATAGTTGCCCGACAAATGCTGGTTTGTTTATGAAATAAATCGCCCGTCCCAATGGTGTGTCGCAGGTCTGTGAGTGGCATCTTGCGCAAAGCCGGAGTTAATTTTGGTTCCGTTGTACGAAAATAAGAAAAGTCTAAGTGTGTCTGAGTTAGATTTTCTCGGAGTGACGTGACCGGCGTTCAACGAGCCATCCGTGGCTCGTGAAGCCTTGTTCTGCCATCCGTGGCAGAACATCACTGTGTATCTACAGACACACTAAGATTTTCTAATTTTCTCCCAAAGTCACAAAATCAGCTCAGGCTTTGCGCAAGATGCCAGCCTCCAGGTTATGAAACACCATTTGGGTGGGCGGTTCATCTCAAAATGGGGGCGCGGGTGTGAATTTTTGATATTCGCACGAATGGAAATATGCTTAAAATCCTAATGTGCAATATCACTGATATTCAGCCTGATGACTTGTCTGAAGTTTCATCTGCTATGTTGCATTACATTAATCATTTCGTAAATTAACAGACTAATAATGCAGATTATTATTCCAAGTATGTATGTTTAAAAGCATAGATATAACAGATTGCGTCGAGATTTTTCAACCTTTTTGAAATGAATGTCACAAAAATTTACGCACCCCCAAGGTTGTAAAATGAGTTTCCCGGCTAAGGGTGGTTCACAACCTTGCGGCTGGCAAATCGCATCAAGCCAGGACTCGTTTTGTGACTTTGGGAGAAAATTAGAAAGTCTTTGTATGCCTGTTCACAATACAGTGTTGTGCTGCCATGGACGGCAGCACAAGTCCTAATGTGCCCGGACGGCACATTTAGGACGCACACGTCACTCCGCCTCAACCTGAATCAGGCATACTTAGACTTTCTTATTTTCGGACAACGGAACAAAACAGTCCCGGCTTGATGCAATTTGCCAATCGTAACTCCCCAGAACCACCCTACACAGGGAAACTCATATCACCCACAAACCAGCATTTGTGATATGCGTAATTGCGCAAATAAGATTTCACATTATGTGCCAGCCCGGCACAGGAAAGAGGATTTAATATGTTATGGGATACGCATATGCACAGCCAGTTTTCCGGCGACAGTCACACACCGCAGGAAGATATGATCGCTGCTGCAAAACAAAAAAATTTAAAAGGAATCTGTTTTACAGACCATCTTGACATCGACTATCCGGATGAGCCGGAGACATTTTTGCTGGATCTGCCGAATTATGTCTCTTCCGTGGAGGCAATGCAGGAGAAATATAAGGAAATTCTTCCGGTACGACTCGGCATTGAACTTGGGTTACAGCCGCACCTTGCCGGCATCCACGCCGACATCCTGTCCCAGTATCCGTTTGATTTCGTGATCGGATCCTCTCACGTCATGCACGGTGTGGATCCATATTATCCGGCTTATTGGGAAAACCACTCGGAGGAGGAAGGCTACCGGGAATATTTTGAGTCGATCTTAGAGAACATCGCCGCATTTGATGGTTTTGACGTATACGGACACATCGACTATGTGGTGAGATACGGTCCAAATAAAAATGCCAATTATTCCTATCAGAAATATGCCGACATCATCGATGAGATCTTAAAGGCTCTCATTATCAAAGGAAAAGGAATCGAGATCAACACCGGCGGTTTCAAATACGGACTCGGCCATCCGAACCCGGCCGAGGACATCATTAAGCGCTATCATGAACTCGGCGGAGAGATCATCACGATCGGTGCGGACGCACATCAGCCGGAGCATGTCGCATTTGATTTTGAAAAAGTTCCTTCTATATTAAAAGAAGCCGGCTTTACGCATTATACGGTATTTAAGAACAGGAAACCGGAATTTATCCCGATTCCCTGACCGGAACTGCTGTTAGGATGCCGGGGCAAATAGTGCACTCAAGTTTATTAATTGGCAAATTGCACCAGCCGATATATTGTGAATGCACTATTTGTGCCCCAGCCTCCTGTCATTTTAACGTCTCACTGTGATTTAACACCGACGTACTATATAAAAACAGCACATCCTGATCTTTAAAATCAATATAGTTTCCAATCCGCTCCACGGGCAGATACCGGATATCCACCAGTGTGATCTTCGCATAATCTTCTGCCAGGAGTGGTGCGATGCTGCTTCCAAAGGAATCCCGGAACATGACCAGTTCCCGGTCTGTTTTCGCATTCGGATTTTCAATCGATATCAGGGATTTCGATCCTCCCAGAAAAATCTCATACATATCATTCCCCGTTGTTTTTTCCATGTCGTAAATCTTATTTTCCGCTCGGTTTTCATAATCATACACGATACAGTTTTCAAGCACGTCATTATCCAGATAATACAGTGTATCAGGCTGTCCATGAAGTGCGAGCTGTCCATAATAGACACCGTAAAATGGATTTTCCAGTTCTTTTGTTTCGTATTCTGTCGCCGGATTTACCCCCATTGCCCCAGCGAGGTGCCGTGCCACATCCGTGATCTGTTCCTGCCGCCAGTGTGCATCTGTGCGGTAATAGTCCGAAAGTTCAAGATCCCCAAATATGTCAATATACTGTGCATATTTCGTCCCATCTCTCATCTGCGCCGTCAGCATATCATAATCCATGGACGGATAACCATTTTCATCTGCCAGAAAATAACTTTTATCCGGCACGATCGCCAGATAGATATCCGTGTCTGTATCCGAAAGGTAACGATCATAGACTTCCCCAAAACGCGTGGCTGCATACTGCAGTGAATCCGCATGAAGCGGATATTCCATTTTGGCAATATAGCCATCTTTGATATAAAGTCCATGCTGGTCTCTCTGCCCCAGCACATACATGGAAAACGCTGTCTTTAATGCACGAAACTGCTCCCGTAACGGAAACTGGTCTTTTGCATACGACTCAAATCCACTCATAAAAGTACCATCTTTCATGTTTTCCACATTTATTTTCGGAAACTGTGCAAGTTTTCTGCGCTCTGAGACAGAAACCGTATCATCACTTTTCGCAATATTTCCTGTTAAGAATCCAAACAGGATCAGTGCCGTCACTCCAACAGTGATCCTGTCTTTTCGCTTTGTTCCCATAATCGCCCTCAAAATCTGAAATATAAAAACGGATTGAATGAACCATCTACCAGAAATGCCACACAAAGAAGCAGTAACATTACCAGCAGGAGAATTTCTGCAATGTCAAGCGTCTGCTTTAAGCCTTTCTTTTTCTGCAATCTTCCATATAATCTCGCAGGAAGCGGCGTCGCCCCGATCACCGCAGTCAGGATGATCACTGCATAACTTTTCAGATAATACAGGTTCTCTGTCGTAACCGGTTTTATCTGTCCCCCGCCAAACATAGATACGATGCAATCCCAAAAATCCGCCACGGAGGATGCATCAAAAAGTACAAACCCGATCAGCACAAAAAACAGCACATACAGGTGTCCGACGATCTTATGTTTTTTTAAATAAGGCAACAGCCATGCTTTTTCAATCAGTAAAAGCACCGCATACATCAGTCCCCACAGGATAAAATTCCATGCCGCCCCATGCCAGAATCCGGTTGCCATCCACACAAGAAAAATATTGAAGATCCACCGCACAGGTTTTACATGACTGCCGCCCAGCGGGATGTAAAGATAATCCCGGAACCATGCGCCAAGTGAAATATGCCATCTGCGCCAGAATTCGGTAATGCTCGCAGAACAATAAGGATAACGGAAGTTTTCCGGAAAATCAAATCCAAAAACAGCTCCCAGTCCGACCGCCATATCGCTGTACCCGGAAAAATCAAAGTAAATCTGAAGCATAAACGCTACCGCATACATCCAGAAAAATAAAACCGATTTTTCCTCGGAAGCCTGAAACTGTCCGATCAGCTCCCCGAGTACATTTGCAATCAGTATCTTTTTTGACAGCCCGGTCACAAATCTTCGAATTCCATATGCACACTTTTCCACGCTGTGCATACGGTTTTCAAGCTGACTTCTGATATCCGAATAGCGCACGATCGGCCCTGCAACGAGCTGCGGAAACATTGCAACATAAGCAGCAAACGTGAGCAGATTTTTCTGTGCCTGCACACTGCCCCGGTATACATCTACCGTATAGCTGATGACCTGAAATGTATAAAAACTGATGCCAAGCGGCATTGCAATGCTAAGCAGTGGAATTTTCTGCCCTGTCAGCACATTGAGATTCTGTATGAAAAAATCGGCATATTTGCAATAGATGAGCGGAAAAATTTCCAATAAAACAGCGGCAGCCAAAAGAATTTTTGACTGCCGTTTATTCTGACATGTACCGATCAGACGGGCAGACAGATAACCAGCTAAGATGACTGCTGCCATCACCGGCAGGTATTTCGGTTCTCCCCATCCATAAAAGATCAGACTCCCCAAAAGAAGCACTGTATTTTTCATCCGCCCCGGAGCCAGAAAATAAACCAGCACCATACACGGAAGAAAATAAATCAAAAACGTGATACTTGAAAATAACATTTATACGATCCCGTCCTCACTGATGACTTTCGCGTTTTCATAAGTCTGCGTGAGTTTGTCTTTAAACGTGTTTACCAGTTCTTCATTTCCAAAAACAGATACCAGATAATCATCCAACGAAATTACAACCAGCTTGTCCGGAAATCCACACATCCACTGTCTGCCCATCACATTTTCCTTGAGGTCTGCCGCTACGCTCTTTACATCATCTGCATTTTTCAGATGATAGGCACCGCAGGTAAATGTGTTCGCATTCATCATGTGCATGATGGAAGCCGCATTATCGATCTTTTCCGCATTCGCCGCCGGAAAGCCAAGCATGCGGTCTAATTCATCCGCATCCGTGATCCCAAATGTCCCCGGCGCATCCTCTGTCATATTTTCTTCCGTCATATCTCCGCCTGCGATGGCGAATTTCTCGTCTTCTTCGTAGCTGTTCCAGACTGTGGTAAGAAGCTCTTTGGCATCTTTGATCTCTGTCTTTCCTGATGAATCCCTGCTGTCTGTTTTATTTCCACAGGCAGCAAGTGACATTGCAAGAAAAATTGAAAGCAATAGTATTATAAATTTTTTCATGTTCGCCTCCATTTTTGTTTTGTTTGGTTTTATTTTTCTCATCGTATCATGTTTTATACCGGGTGGAAAGAGAATATTCCATTTTCTTTAATATCTTCTCACGATCCGATCAACACATTTTTTCCTTCAAATGCAAATCCATAATGTCTGATCTTCTCTTTTGGTATTCCCCGTGCCAACAGTTCGGCATCATATTTTTTTCTTTGATCTGCACTAGTGATGACTGTACTGTTTTCTTCAAGTGTCTGCTCTTTTTTATTATTTTTTACCTTAAACTCCAATATAATTGCTGGTATTTTTGTTTTTTCCCGCTCTTTCGGAACCATCATGACATCATATCTGCCAAAGCCGCTTTCCCGGTTTGACCTGATTTCATAGATATCTGTCTGGTCTGCTATCAGTCCAAGCACAAATCCATGATAAAATCTTTCCGGTTCCTGATTTCCAGCGCCTTCACTTCCGACATCAAAATAACTAAACGTTGCAAGCGTAATCTTATTCATACAATAATTCATTGCATCCACATCCTCAACCTTTAAATAACCACCTGCTACCAGAAGACTCCATACCGCGCTTTCATCCTGTGCAAGATGGCTGAACACGATCTGTTCATCAAAATTAACTTCAATCGTCTTTCCGTTTAAAAGACTTTCCATCTGTATCTTCATATCTGCCGATGCTCATTCTCTGTAAAACATTCCTGTTCATTTAGATAGCGGTTTTGTCTATAAACATCCACAATAATATTTTTTATCTTTTGAACAGCATCTTTGTAATTGTTCTGTTTTACATCCGCAAAGCTGACAAAAATAACCCGATGTGTTCCCTGCAGTATGCGGTATTTTTCACTTTCCCACCACTGCCTTATAAAATCTGTTTTATCAATATAAAAATAATGGTTCTTTCTTAAAGATACAAAATCCTGCTTTCCAATACTGATGATTCTGCTCATATTTTACCTATACTTTCCTGTTTATCGTGTAATTATCTTTACACGTTTTTGACGTTCTCTGCTGCCTGATCATATTGTATCTATCTTTTGATCAGTTTGAAAGGATTTTCATTTTCTGTAAGTTTTCTTAAAATGATCAATAATCAATTCGGAAATAATCAAGATACGCTTTATATCTGTCCTGTGCCGTAAGACAGGTATCTGTCAGATATCCTTTTTCATTGTCCCATTCTTTCAGCCCCCGATAGTAGAACATTTTTAAATCATCTTCGATAATAAATGGAACAATATTATATTTCAGACACTCTTTAAACATGATCAGTCTGCCGACACGTCCGTTGCCATCCTGAAACGGATGAATTCTTTCAAACTTCACATGAAAATCCAAAATATCTTCCAAAGACTTTTCTTCTTTCGCATTATATTCTGCCAGCAATTTTTTTATCTTACCGGATACCTGCTCCGGTAATGTAGTCTCCATACCCCCGACCTCATTTGGCATCTTTTTATAATCTCCAACAGCAAACCAGTCTTTTCTGGAATCACTGGTTCCATTTTTTAAAGTCAGATGGAGCAGCTTTAACAATTTCTCTGTCAATACCATACAGGCATCATCAATTATCATATCAATGCACCGAAAATGGTTTGCAGTTTCAATCACGTCATCCACGTTAAGAACTTCATTTTCAACACCGATGGTATTGGTTTCAAAAATATATCTTGTCTGATCGTGCGTCAGACGGCTTCCTTCCATATGATTTGAATTATAGGTTAAATCGATCTGTGTTTTATGATAGATACCGCCTTGATACTTATCTGTTTTTTCTTCTCTCAGAATATCTAACAGTGTTTTGGACTGCCGTTTTTCCTGATTTTTTCGCACTCTGTTTTCCTCCGTTCACTTTCTAGATTATTTAATTATAGCACATTACCGGTGGCAAATTCATTTTTGTCTATAAAAACGCAGAAAATCATATAAAAACACACCTGAATAAAAAATGACACATTTATCCATGTACCCATATTCTTTATACTAGTATGATAGAAGCGGACATATAGATTCAAGAATGGAGGGTGTATTTTTATGAAAACCTACGAACGACCACAAGTATTTTGTCAGGAAGATTTATGCGAAGGCTGTCCGGCAGACAACGGTTCTTTCTGCACACTGACCAAGGGATATACAACCGGTGATAAAGACTACCGTCCTACCTGGGAACGCAATGGCGAGAGTCCGGATAAAATAACATGGATAAAAAGACCTCCCAGAAAGGATTTTTCTTTTCCTTTCTGGAAGGTCTTTTAAAATTGTCCAAGGAGAATAAATATCTCTTCCCTTTTAATATTGTCTCTTATTTAAAATAAGCCACACCGGACTCAAAGATTTTAAGATCCTGCTCTCCGTAAATGTTAATTGCCACGCTTCTGTCACGTCTCTCGGAATGAGCCATCTTGCCGAGCACACGTCCATCCGGGCTTGTGATACCCTCGATGGAACAGTAGGAACCATTGACGTTCCACTCTTCGTCCATGGTCGGAACACCTGCCTCATTGACGTACTGTGTTGCAACCTGACCGTTTGCAAACAGTTTATCAAGCCATTCTTTCGGTGCAACAAAGCGTCCCTCTCCGTGGGATGCCGGGTTGCAGTAAACTTTTCCAAGTTCCGCCTGTGCTAACCACGGGGACTTGTCGGTGACAACTTTTGTGTATACCATCTTGCTGATATGGCGTCCGATCGTGTTGTAGGTCAGTGTCGGGGAATCTGCTGCCTGCGGGCGGATCTCGCCGTAAGGTACCAGTCCTAATTTGATCAGTGCCTGGAATCCGTTACAGATACCAAGGGCTAAACCGTCTCTCTCATTTAACAGTTTCATAACTGCCTCTGTCATCTTTGCGTTGCGGAATGCGGTTGCAAAGAATTTTGCAGATCCTTCCGGCTCATCACCGGCGGAGAATCCACCCGGGAACATGATGATCTGTGCCTGGTCGATTGCCTTGGTAAATTCATCTACGGACTCACGGATGTCCTCAGCATTTAAGTTTTTAAATACTTTTACGATCGTATCCGCACCTGCGCGCTCAAACGCTTTTGCACTGTCGTACTCGCAGTTGGTTCCCGGGAATACCGGAATAAATACGGTCGGTCTTGCCACTTTATGTTTGCATACATAAACAGAATCTGCATGATAAAGATCTGTCTTTACTTCCTCTTTATCTTCGGTTGCACGAGTCGGGAATACTTTCTCCAATGTGCCTGTCCATGCGTTCAATGCCTCATCGATCGCAAGTTTCATATCGCCACAGATAAATGCTGCTTTCTCATCGACAGCACCTGCTCTCTTTACGTTTGCAGATAAACCTGCATTCTGCAGTGCCTCGTAAACTTCTGCAGTCTTGCCTGCCGGAACTTCTGCCACGACATTACCAAAGCCCGGAGCAAACAGTGTATCAGTTGTCACATCGGTATCTACTGTCACGCCAAGTTTGTTACCGAATGCCATCTTTGCAAGTGCTGCTGCAAGACCTTTTCCGTCAAGCGCATATGCGGAAACGATCGCACCTTTCTGGATCAATACATGAACCGCATCATAAAGTTTCATGACCTGTGCGTAAACCGGCACGTCATATTCGTCTTTGTCGATCGTAAAGTATAACAGTTCATTTCCTGCTGCCTTTAACTCCGGTGTGATGATATCCTGCTCTTTTGCCACATCCACTGCAAAGGAAACCAGTGTCGGCGGTACATCAATATCATTAAACGTTCCTGACATGGAATCTTTTCCACCGATAGATGGAAGTCCAAAACCGATCTGTGCATTGTAAGCTCCGAGAAGTGCTGCAAATGGCTGGCTCCAGCGCTTCGGATCCTCGTTCATTCTGCGGAAGTATTCCTGGAATGTAAAACGGATCTTTTTATAATCACCACCTGCGGTCACGATTCTTGATAAGGACTCTAATACCGCATAGATCGCACCGTGGTACGGGCTCCAGCTTGCTAAATACGGATCAAAACCATATGCCATCATGGTTACTGTATCACATTTTCCATGTGCAACCGGAAGTTTTGCAACCATGGACTGTGTCTCTGTGAGCTGGTATTTTCCACCGAATGGCATGTAAACACTTCCTGCACCGATGGAACCGTCAAACATCTCCACAAGACCTTTCTGGGAGCAGACATTCAAATCAGCCAGCTCTGCAAGCCATGCTGCCTTCATATCGTTTTTCGCAACCGCATCTGCAACTTTTGGTGTAGAGATCTTATTTAAGTAATTATCCTCCGGTACCGGCATATCCACTGCAACGTTCGTCTCCTGATGCGCACCATTGGTGTCTAAGAATGCACGGGAGATATTTACGATCTCTTTGCCTCTCCACTCTAAAACAAGTCTCGGCTCCTCCGTTACAACGGCAACTTCCACTGCCTCTAAGTTTTCCTCCGCTGCGTAGCCTAAGAAGGTCTTGACATCCGAAGGAGATACCACAACTGCCATACGCTCCTGGGATTCTGAGATTGCAAGTTCTGTTCCGTCTAATCCGGCATATTTCTTCGGCACTTTGTCAAGCTGTACGCGAAGTCCGTCTGCAAGCTCACCGATTGCTACAGACACACCGCCCGCACCGAAATCGTTGCATTTTTTGATGATATGGGCAACTTCCTCACGGCGGAACAGGCGCTGGATCTTGCGTTCTGTCGGCGGGTTACCTTTCTGTACCTCGGCACCGCAGACTGCTGTGGACTCTGTGTTGTGCGCTTTTGAAGAACCTGTGGCACCACCGATACCGTCACGTCCGGTTCTTCCTCCAAGTAAAATGATGATGTCACCCGGATCAGAGGTCAGTCTCTGTACGGCACGTCTTGGAGCAGCACCCATGACCGCACCGATCTCCATACGTTTTGCCACATAGTTTGGATGGTAAACTTCTTTGACGTATCCGGTTGCAAGACCGATCTGGTTACCGTAAGAGCTGTATCCGTGTGCAGCTTCTCTCACCAGTTTTTTCTGTGGAAGTTTTCCGGAGATCGTCTCGGAAACAGGAACCGTCGGATCTGCGGCACCGGTCACACGCATTGCCTGGTAAACATAGGTACGTCCTGACAACGGGTCACGGATCGCACCGCCAAGACAGGTAGCGGCACCACCAAACGGCTCGATCTCGGTCGGATGGTTGTGTGTTTCATTTTTGAAATTAACCAGCCACTCCTCTGTCTTTCCGTCTACTTCTACCGGAACAACGATGGAACATGCATTGATCTCATCGGACTCTTCCTGATCCTGTAACTTTCCTTCTTTTTTCAGACGTTTCATTGCCATCAGGGCAAGATCCATCAGACATACAAACTTATCACTGCGTCCTGCATACAGGTTCTTGTGGGTATTTAAGTAATCCTCATAAGTCTCTTTCATCGGCGCGCAGTAATAACCGTCATCAAATGCCACATTTTTAAGTTCTGTGGAAAATGTGGTATGACGGCAGTGATCAGACCAGTAGGTATCTAACACACGGATCTCCGTCATGGACGGATCGCGTTTTTCATCGTTCTTAAAATAATTTTGGATATGTAAAAAGTCTTTGAATGTCATCGCAAGATTCAATGAATCGTATAACTCTTTTAACTTAGCCTCCGGCGTATCACGAAAACCGTCAAAGATCTTAACATCCTCTGGCTCCGGGAAACTCTGCACTAAAGTCTCAGGTTTCTCTAAGCCTGTCTCTCTGGAATCGACCGGGTTGATGCAGTGTTTTTTGATCGCTGCAAATTCTTCGTCACTGATCGTTCCCTCGATCGCATAAGTCACTGCAGTGCGGATGATCGGCTCTTCCTCTTCATTTAATAATTTCACGCACTGTTCTGCAGAATCTGCTCTCTGGTCAAACTGTCCCGGTAAGAACTCTACGGAAAATGTTCTTGCTCCGTTTAAATCAAACTCTTCCTCATAAATATCGTCTACCGGCGGTTCGGAAAAAACGGTTACTAAGGCTTTTTTATAAGTTTCCCCGGAAATATTTTCAATATCATAACGGATCAGCTCGCGCACCTTCGTCACACCACTGATTCCAAGATAACTTCTGATTTCAGACTGCAATTCTTTTGCCCGGACTGCATATTCCGGTTTCTTCTCAACATATACACGTTTTACACTGCTCATGCGGTAACCTCCATTCTCAGTTTCCATTTGTCTTTTCAAAGTATAACATAGGTTATAAAATAAGCATAATTAATATATTTAATCTTATTTATTAATTTTATTAATATTTCTATAAATAATAGAATGCACACTCTGCGAGCATTTTATTGTCATGAATTATATCTGCTTTGTTGCAGACATGTTCTTATTTTTACTCCTGAATCATTTTCTTTCATTGGAAAATGCTTTCACGCATCCCCATTATCAGTCTTTATTGACAGATTTATAAGCACGTCTTATAATCATGATAGTTATTTTTATTAACATTCTTCATTCAAATGATATGCGGCCAGCCCGCAGAAAGAGGACTTCATGGATATCAATTACGAATTATATAAAGTGTTTTATTATGTGGCAACATCCTTAAGTTTTTCCGAGGCAAGCAAGCAGCTTTTTATTTCCCAGTCCGCGGTCAGCCAGTCGATCAAAACGCTTGAGAAAAAGTTAGACCAGCCGCTTTTCATCCGCAGCACGAAAAAAGTACAGCTCACTCCTGCCGGAAAAGTATTATTAAAACACATCGAACCGGCAATGAACCTGATTCAGCGCGGTGAAAGCCAGCTTTTAGACTCCGGCAGTCTCGGACTCGGTCAGCTTCACATCGGTGCAAGCGACACCATCTGCCGTTACTTTTTAGTACCTTATTTAAAACAGTTCCACAAAAAGTTCCCAAACGTGCCGATCAAGGTGACGAACGCGACATCCCTTAGCTGCGTGGATCTCCTCGATCAGGGAAAAGTCGATCTGATCGTGACCAACTTTCCGAACTCGAACCTGAATCACTCCTACATTCAGAAGACCGTCTGCAATTTTACCGACGTATTCATTGCAAACCCGGCATATTTTAACCTGAAACAGCAGGAGATCCCGTTTGAGGAACTGAAACAGTACCCAATCCTCATGCTCGACCGCAAAAGTACGACGAGCCAGTTCCTGCACAACCTGTTTTTACAGCATCAGCTTGAGCTGATCCCGCAGATCGAACTTAGCAGTAACGACCTTCTGATCGACCTTGCGCGCATCGGTCTTGGTATCGCATTTATACCGGATTACTGTTTAAGCCGGGAATCCAAAGATCTGTTTATCGTAAAAACAAAGGAAAAACTGCCATCGAGACAGATGGTCGCAGCCATCAACCCGACGCTCCCGGTTTCACAGTCCACCGAGGAATTCTTAAAACTGCTGCCTACGATCTGACACAGACTTAAGAACGGTTCCAGAATTCTTCTAAATACTTTTCCACCGTATCTATCCTGCATACCGTCTGCCTTTCCCATTCTCTTGGGAACAGCGCACGGTATTCACTCTGCAGGAAACGCTCATCTAAAAGTTCTATGACTCCGACATCCTCCACCGTCCGTATCACTCTTCCTGCCGCCTGTAACACCTTGTTCATTCCCGGATACCGGTAGGCATAATCAAATCCGGCACCAAGCCGTTTTTCAAAATATCCCATCAGGATCTCCCGCTCATTGCTGATCTGCGGCAGTCCCGTGCCGACGACAATCGCACCGATCAGCTGTTCATTTTTCAGGTCGATCCCTTCCCCGAAAATACCGCCCATCACACAAAATGCAGCCAGCGATCCTTTCCGCTCTCCCGATAATTCTTCCGAAAATGCCTGTAAAAAAGACTCTCTTTCTTCTTCTTTCATCCCAGGCTGCTGAATCAACGTTTCCGTTTCACAGGATGGATCTGACTGGCATTTTTCCAGAAAGACATCGCAGACCTGCTCCATCATTTTGTAGGATGGAAAAAACACCATATAATTTCCTTTTTTTGCATCTGTCGTCTTTTTTACATAGGAAGCGATCCGCTCAAACTCCCCTGCACTTCGTCTGGTATACTTGCTGCTCACATCATTTCCGAGCAGCAGCAATTTCTGTTCTTCCCGGAATGCCGTCTTTGCGTAAACTGCATAATTATCCGTTTCAGTCGAGAGCAGGCTCTTATAATAGCCCACCGGAAGCAGCGTCGCGGAAAAGAAAATAGTTGCATTCCCTTTGTTGATACGCTCCTGCAGGTTTTTCGACGGATCCACACAGTATAATTTGAGTTTAAAGCGTCCATCCTGCTCGTGTTCCGCATAAACGACATAGTGGTCATCCAGCAGTTCATAAATATTCAAAAAATTGCGCAGATTCAGATAAAACTCACTTAAATCTTTCCGCTCCGTGAACTCCGGTGCTTTCTGTAAAAATTCATCGAGATCCGACGCCACGTTCATTAACTCAAACGCAAAATTTCCAATTGATTCATAGATCACATATTTCTCACACTCACGCTTATAGGAGAGCAGTACGCGGTTACATTTTTCCAGTTCCCGCATCAGTTTTGCCTGACCATATTTCTTTAAAATCTTCTTTGCCAAAAGAAAATCTTCCTTATATATAATGGCACTGTACATCTCCCGGCTCCGCTCGACCAGATTGTGCGCCTCATCCACCAGAAAAATGTAATCTCCTGTGGTACCATCCGCAAAAAAACGTTTCAGATAGACATTCGGGTCAAATACATAATTGTAATCACAGATGATATCATCCACCCATGTCGCCGTATCCAGACACATTTCAAACGGACAGACATTGTATTCCTTCGCCTGTTCTAAGATCACCTCTCTCGTGATCATATCTTCCTTTTGCAGCAACGAAAAAACTGCATCGTTGACCCTGTCGTAGTGCCCTTTTGCGTATGGACAGTTGACAGGATTGCACTCCATCTCCTCACACAGGCACAGCTTTTCTTTTGCCGTGATTGTAAGCACTTTTGCCTGATATCCGTTTTTACGCAGAAGTTCAAATGCTTCCCGCGCCACCGTCCCTGTGATCGTCTTTGCCGTCAGATAAAAGATCTTGTCCGCTAAATCCTCCCCAACCGCCTTGACCGCCGGAAACACGGTCGATATTGTCTTTCCTGCTCCGGTCGGCGCCTGGATAAAAAGATTCTTCTTTCTGCTGATCGTGCGGTACACACCGGCTGCTAATTCCTTCTGCCCTTCCCGGTAGGAAAATGGAAACTGCAGCGGTTTGATGGATGCCTGACGCAGTTTTTTCCATGCGAACTGAAAATCAGCCCATTTTTTGTACTCGGTGATCAGCTTCTCAAACCAGACCGCAAGTTCCTCAAACGTGTAATCATAATGAAAATACCGGATATCCTCGGTATCTAAATTACAGTACGTCATCTGCACTGAAATAGTGGCAAGATCATGCTGCAGGGCATAGATATAGGCATAACACATCGCCTGTGCACGGTGTACACCGACCGCATCGTCTAACAGATCAAGTTTCATGTACATGCCCTTAATCTCGTCGATCGTGACTTTGCAGTCTTCTGGCATCGTCATGTGATTAAAATTATCCGCAAATGTGATCTCTTCCTCCGCGCTCTCGATCAGAATCCCGTCCGCACGTCCCTCGATCACAAGCTGGTACTCGTCTTCCTCGATTGCAATTTTCAGTGGAACCTCCGCATGGTAATTGCTGCCCATCCGCTTCTGGATCTTTCTGTGGATCCTTCCCCCGGCAAGCATCGCCTCCGCAGAAGCACCGCGTCCATGGCGGTTGTCGATATCGCCCTCCCGCAGGATAAATTCGACCAGATCACGGACCGATATTTTTATGACACCTTTTTCGTTCTTTTCAATCTTTTTGCTCATATATGGATTATAGCACAAAAAAGACTGATTCCACATACCTTTCCAGATATATAAATCAGTCTTTTCATCTATCCCTTTATCTTCTGTTATACATCGTCCCATAAATCATGATCTATGGGCAGCATCTCTGCTTCAGGCTATTGCATATTTTCCAACAACCTGTTCAAAACGTGCATCCTTTTCGCCATACTTGATCGTAAGTTCCTTGCAAACACCTAAATAAAGCATTCCAAGCAAAGATTTTGCATCAATGACTGCTCTGCTGTAACATACATCAATTTCAAAATCACATTTTCCGGCAGCATTCACAAAATCCTTTACTTCCTCTGTGTCAGATAATTTGATTTTTCTTTCAATCATTCGACTCATTCCTTCCTACATCGAAAACAAAAAACATTATTTTTTCTTATCAGTTTGCTGATTATTGCACATTTTTTTTCATTTGTCAATTTATGAAAAATCCCTGATATTCCTTGATTTATCAGCAAAATGACAATATTGGATTTTATTTCGACACGGTATGACAAATTTTTAACATGTATTTTTCTCTCTTGTAAAAAATGCATATTTATACTTGTGCAAAAATACATGATTTACCCTTTTTTTTACCTTTATTTTTAAATTCTTCACAATTTTTTTCAATCGGTTGCGCATCCATATTTTTCCATAGATCATTAGAAAATCCTTCTTATCGCCAGAATTTCGCGATAGGTGACAGGCGACGTGTACTTGATGCCGGTACTTGGAGAACTTGCATGAAGCAGCGTATTATTTCCTGCATAAATTCCCACATGTCCGCTGTAACATACGATATCTCCAGGCTGTATCGCGTCTAAGCTGACACCATATCCAACACTGCGCAGTGCACTTGAAGAATGGGGCAGACTGATTCCAAACGCCTGATATACGCTCATCACAAATCCGGAACAGTCCGCTCCGTTTGTCAGGCTGCTGCCACCATAAACATAGGGATTTCCCACAAACTGAGCTGCATAGTTCACGACTGCCTGTCCATTGGAAACTGTTTGCGGTTTCGCTGTTGTATTACTGCCGAATGAACTGCTGCTTTGCCCCTGACTGCTTCCCTGTACTTTGTCATTTTTTTGTTGCGCCTGTTGCGCATTTTGTGTCTGCTGCCGTGCCATTGCTTTTGCTGCTTCTTCCTGTGTCTTTCTCGCTGCTTCCGCTGCCTTTCTCTCTTCCTCTTCGCGTGCTTTTCTTGCCGCTTCCGCCGCGGCTGCTGCCGCCTGGCGTTCCGCCTCCTCTCGCTCTAATCTCTCTTTCTCTTCCTCCTTCGACTCTGCCACGCGAAACTCCGTCCGGACCGTCACATAATCTCCCGAAACATATCCTAAGCCTTCCTCCGTCGACACACGGTACCACCCGTACTCATCCAGCGCATCATAGACGACCACATCCTCGCCCTCCGGCAGCATGGTAAGCACGGATGCCTCAGTTCCCGGTTCGGTACGCACAAACAACGTCGTAGTCGTTACCGTCGCATATCGTGTGCTGACACCCCGCGCCAGATCCTCATCCCCGACCTTTACATATTCCGCTTTCACATAAGCGTTTTCCACCGAACCTGAACTGACCAGATACCATTCCTCTCCTGCCTCATCCAAAACTGTTTCCAACACCGTTGCCGCACTGTTATTGTACAGCTTTCCGAGTGCCTCACTTTCCACGGAAGGTTCCGCGCGTAAATTCACATAATTTAACACGGATGCGATACCGATATCAGCATATTCAGATGTACTCTGCGGTGATTCACGTTCTTCGATGTCTGCTTGGTCATTCCCAGCAGCATCATTGTCTGTATTTTTTTCCTGTACTTCCAGTTTCATGCGTTCTTCATTCAGCGCACACAGATCCCATGCCACATCTTCATACACCACACTTCCATACCCTGCCGCATACACCACGCTGCCATGTCCTGCTGCAATCACTCCTGCCAGTAAAAATGCTACGATCTTGTTTCTTTTTTTCATTATGTAGAAATCCTCCATTTACAGATATTTACTTTTTGTTAAGTAAATATTACATATTTGTTTCATTTTGACGTATCTGCATTGTAACAGAGGATGATGTGCGATTCTACAAGTAGATATTTCCAGTTTCTATGGCAGGGGTTATGTGGAAGGGTTCGGGTGTTAAAAAATAAAAACCACCTTTTGACACCCGAACCCTTTCACACAAAAACCCGCACATGCAAAACAGTATGTTACGTTTTAGATGTGCGGGTTTCAGGTAATATATTAATTTATGTACATTTTATGCAAATGGATTCTCTGTCGGATATGGCAGGGATGCAGGCTGATTGTAGTTAATATCTTCCATCGGAACGCCAAGATATTTGAATACTTCAAACAGTGCTTTTCCGTAATGTCCGAATGCAACCGCTCCGTGATGCGGATAGTTTTTCTCGATCAGTACATGGCGGTAGAATCTTCCCATTTCAGGGATCGCAAATACACCGATGGAACCGAAGGAACGTGTTGCTACCGGAAGTACTTCGCCCTGTGCCACGTATGCGCGGATCTTATTGTCGGATGTAGACTGCAGACGGTAGAATGTGATATCGCCCGGTGCAATGTCTCCCTCTAAAGTACCGTTTGTCACTTCGACCGGAAGGCTTCTTGCCATGATCATCTGGTACTTCATCTCACAGCTTGCAAGTTTCTTAGAGCAGGTATTTCCACAGTGGAATCCCATGAATGTATCAGTATGTTTGTAATCAAATTTTCCTTTGATGGACTCTTCATACATATCTTTCGGTACAGAGTTGTTGATGTCAAGTAAAGTTACTGCATCCTGGCTCACGCAGGTTCCGATGAACTCACTTAGTGTTCCGTAGATATCAACCTCACAGGAAACCGGGATTCCGCGTCCGGTCAGACGGCTGTTTACATAGCATGGTACAAATCCAAACTGTGTCTGGAATGCTGGCCAGCATTTTCCGGCGATGGCTACATATTTGCGGTAACCTCTGTGCTCCTCTACCCAGTCGGTCAGTGTCAGCTCATACTGTGCAAGTTTTGCAAGAATCTCCGGTTTTTTATTTCCGGTGCCAAGCTCTTTTTCCATATCTGCAACAACTTCCGGGATACGCGCATCTCCTGCATGTTTGTTAAATGCCTCAAACAAATCCAGTTCAGAGTTCTCCTCGATCTCAACACCAAGGTTATATAACTGCTGGATCGGAGCATTACATGCAAGGAAGTTTAACGGTCTTGGTCCGAAAGAAATGATCTTTAACTCGGATAATCCAATAACAGTTCTTGCAATCGGCAGGAAATCATGGATCATATCTGCACAGTCTGCTGCGTCACCTACCGGATATTCCGGAATATATGCATGTACATTTCTTAATTTTAAGTTGTAGCTTGCATTTAACATACCACAGTATGCATCACCACGTCCCTGGATCAGGTTGTCCTGTGTCTCCTCCGCTGCTGCGACAAACATCTTCGGTCCCTCGAAATGTTTTGCAAGCAGTGTCTCGGAGATCTCCGGTCCAAAGTTGCCAAGATATACGCAGAGTGCGTTACATCCTGCTTTCTTGATGTCCTCTAATGCCTGTACCATGTGGATCTCGCTCTCCACGATACAGATCGGGCACTCATAGATATCTGCTGCACCGTATTTATCTGTGTAGGCCTTTACCAATGCCTCTCTTCTGTTTACAGATAATGACTCCGGGAAGCAGTCACGGCTGACTGCCACGATACCAACTTTTACTTCTGGAATGTTATTCATTTTGTTTTCCTCCGCTTTCTTTTTTTCTGTACATACTTCATTTTTTCTATAAAAATTTATTCTCTGACATTTAAATTTTTGCCGATGAGTCCGATATGGCTTCCCTCCGGCAGCCCGCCCTCGGCATGACCGATCAGCCATTTATTCTTTGCTGTAAGAAGTGCATCCTCCCCGCCGGCGTGTGCCTCATCCAACGGATAATTGGTGCCCTTCGGCAGAATGACTGCCACCTGGAATCCTGCATCGTCCACATGACATGGTGCATAATGCAGTGTGGTCGCATACACCTCCACGGCTGTTCCTGCCGGGATGCGGAACGCTTCCATTTTCGACGTCTCATAGGTAAAATCATCTGTCACATCTGCCTCTGATCCTAATATTAAGACTGCGTCGGTTGCCGCAAGATTGATCTCTGAGCTGCGGTGATATTCCACTGCATTTAACAGTTCATTATGTCCATTACAGTATCCGATCTGGATCGGAAGTTCTCCGTAAAAGACTTTCTCAATCTCCTTTGCCACCGGCAATGCCTCTAATTCTGCGATCGACGGCTCGTAAACTACATCGGATGGAACCGGCGTCTTTTTCATTGCCTCCGTCAATGCTGAAAAATCAATATTCCGGATTACTTTCCCATATTTGCGGAAACGTGTATCCGTAACTTCATAAATCTGCATGCTCTATTCCCTCTTTTCTTATCTTCTATCTCATTTGCCCTGCAGGTTTTCTTTCCTGCATAAGCAAATTTTTTCTGGTATCCGGCTGTTACTATTCAAAACAGTCAGGAACAATACCCTTTCCTGTCCGTCAGATGATCTTGTCAAACAGATCTTTACATGCCGGATAAATATTTTTAAACTGCTGGTAGCGTGCCTCATATTTTGCAGCAAGTTCAGGATCCGGCTCCACCGTATCGACCACTTTTACGATTGCGGCTGCTGCAGATTCCACATCTTTGTACTCACCACATGCAACGGCTGCAAGCATTGCGCCTCCTAAAGATGGTCCCTCTTCCGTCTCAAGCACATCTACTTTGATATTTAATACATTTGCAATGATCTTTTTCCAGAGAGGACTCTTTGCCCCGCCTCCGCAGATCTTTGTGCGCTCGATTGGAATACCAAGTGTTTTTGCCACTTCGAAGGAATCGCGAAGTGCAAATGCAACACCCTCTAATACTGCCTGTGTCATATCCGCTCTTGTCGTATCCATCGTCATGCCAATAAAAGTGGCCCTCGCATTCGGGTTATTGTACGGGGAACGCTCCCCCATCAGATACGGCAGATAGTATACATGGTTCTCGCCAAGTTTTGTGATCGCTTCCTGCTCTTTTTTATAATCTTTGGTTCCGATGATCTCGTCCATCCACCATTTGTTACAGGACGCTGCGGATAACATACATCCCATCAGATGATAAGCTCCATTTGCATCACAGAATGCATGTAGTGCATTGTGCTTATCCACACCAAATTTTGCAGAAGAAATAAAGATCGTTCCACTTGTTCCAAGTGAAATGTTGCATTTTCCATCTCCGACAGTTCCGGTTGCAACTGCAGCTGCTGCATTATCTCCCGCACCGGCTGCCACCTTCACATTCTCAGATAAGCCCAGTTCTTTTGCAATCTCCGGTAAGACCGTACCGACACATTCATAGCTCTCATATAACTTCGGCAGCATGTCGGTCGTAATACCGCAGATTTCACACATTTCTTTCGACCAGCATCGGTTCTTCACATCCAAAAGCAGCATACCGGACGCATCCGAAACATCCGTACAGTGCTCTCCGGTCAGCTTATATGCAAGATAATCTTTTGGCAGCATGATCTTTTTGATCCTTGCAAAATTCTCCGGCTCTTTGTTTTTTACCCAGAGAATCTTTGGTGCGGTAAAACCGGTAAATGAAATATTTGCCGTATATTCTGACAATGTTTCTTTGCCGATCTCATTATTTAAGTAATCGCACTCCTCTGTTGTCCTGCCATCATTCCACAGTATCGCCGGTCTTATCACCTCATCCTTGTCATCAAGAATTACCAGTCCATGCATCTGACCGCCAAAACTGATTCCGGCAACTTCTTCTTTCGGAAAACCTTCCAAAAGTTCTTTTAACCCCTGCATCGTCTCTTTGTACCAGTCTTCCGGTTTCTGTTCCGACCAGCCCGGATTCGGGAAATAAAGAGGATACTCTCTTGATACAATATTTTTTACATTTCCGGCTGCATCCATTAAAAGCAGCTTCACGGAAGATGTTCCAAGATCAATTCCTATGTACAACATATCGCTCTCCTTTTTACAAATCACGTCATTGTGTGCTCGTGCACGTTTTATTTATCATACATCCGGGATGACCATTTTGCAATATACTTTTTGTACATTTTTTCATATTTATTTTTGTTTACATTTACTTATACGTTCATTTTTCACATTATTTCAGGCATCTGCACTTCCATCCGATTCGTAGAACACTTCTTTTTCCTGTTCCCATCTATGTGCACATGCACACAAGTTGACAATGTATTGTTTTTTATGTTATCTTTATTTGTATGAATGATGTTGGCATCAAAGTGAATCAATTGAAATAAAAAGGGGTTTTTCTATGGCTACCATGAAGGAAATTGCAGAGCTTTCTGGTGTTTCACGCGGCACTGTGGACCGTGTGTTAAATCACCGCGGCATTGTCAACGCCGAGACAGAACGGAAAGTTTTAGAAATTGCAAAGCTTTTAGACTATCAGCCAAACAAGGCTGGTATTGCGCTTGCAGCGCAAAAGAAAAAATTAAAAATCGGTGTCCTGCTTTTCGGCGCAGAAAATCCGTTTTTTGATGAGGTCATGGACGGTCTTCGCCAAAAACTTGAAGAACTGTCCATTTACGGATGTACCGTGATTGAACGCCGTATTTCTTTTGATTTACAAAGTCAGCTTCAGACGATCGATGAACTGCTAAAAGAAGAGATCCATGGACTGATCCTCTCTCCCTACAATGATCCTGCCATACAGGAAAAGATAGATTTGCTCTGGGAAAACGGCATCCCCTGCATTACGATCAACACCGACATGCCTGATTCAAAACGGATTGCCTATGTCGGCAGCGACTACCACAAATGCGGGCAGACCGCCGCAGGGTTATTGCATCTGTTTTCCGGAGATTATGCAAGTGTCGGTATCGTGACCGGCTCTCACAATGTTCTCTGCCACGAAGAACGTATCAGCGGTTTTACCTCCCATCTTCATACAAAGCATCCAAATATCCGCATTGTGGATGTCGTGGAAAATGGCGATGATGATTATAAGAGTTACGAAGTAGTTTCTGACCTCTTAGACCGCCACCCGGATTTGTCTGCACTTTATTTTACAGCAGCCGGCGTCTATGGTGGATGCCGTGCAGTTTTAAACGCATCCCTGCAGCGTCCTCTTAAGATCATTACATTTGATGCTGTTCTATCGACCTGTGAAATGATACGAAACGGCGTAATCTCTGCCACAATCTGCCAACAGCCGGATGAGCAGGGTGCACGCTCCCTCTCCCTTTTGGTAGATTATCTGCTGACCGGAAAACTGCCGGAAAACCGCTGCATTTACATGGATCTAAGCATTAAAATAGCGGAGAATCTTTAAGAGATGTGCTTCTTTCCTTTTTTTGCACTCCGGTAGAGCAGAATCGCACTGATCACATCCGCCACAAAAAAGAAATGCTGTCTGCGAAAAAACAAATTCACCGGATTCCTGATTTTTCAGGAATCGGCGTTTCTTTTATCCCGGCAGTTTCCGGTACCATTCGCTGTCTTTCTAAATACGAATGATAAACCATACGTTGAACCTGATATCATCGTTATTTGTAACAAGTCTAAGTTGAATGACCACAGATGCAACAGTGCATCGGACTGAATCATCGAGATTGCATCCCCAGCAGATCAATACAATTTTGATGACGATATACAGGTATGTATTTACGATAATCTTACAATCAACATTACAGAGCTGTTAAGATAAATCTGACTCTATTTATGCCTCTTCTTTTTCTTTTTATTTTGCTCATTTACCATTTCATCTATGCAAACCAAAATATACTGTCGCCATTTATTTACATTTTTAAAGTATCGCATTTTGTTTTTTATAGTAACAAAATAATACACTAGTAACACACTATAAATCAGGAATAATACCCACCTAGCCGGCATTCCTATTTCTGATAGCATAGTAACGCATAGAGTTATTACTGCTACCATCAATGCCAACATTGTAATTGCAAACGACATTACAGCTATATAATCATCCTCTAATGCCTCTGCCTTAAGTTTTAAAAGCATATCCTTATCCTCTTTTATTGGGTAAAGATGTTTTTTTACATACTTAATTTCATTCTCGTTCAAAACAAAATTTTCTTCAAGTCTATCGCACATCTTCTCAAAGCTATTTTTTTGAACTTTCTTCATATATTTTATCATTCCTTTCATGGCAACGCTATCATACTACAACATTCTTCAACGTGCAAACCCTCTATATTTTTCTCACACCATTCTCAACTGCCTATTCTTCTCCTCCACCAGTCATGCAATCCATGAACCTGCCGAAAAAAGCCTTTAAAACAAACAACTAATAAAGCCCTGCAAAAACGACTTTCTCCATATGAAATAGAAAAATACACAGTAATGTGTAACTCTCAAATAAAACATGCGGATAACATATATCACTACAATTAGTATAATATCATTGCCTGGCTATTACAAATATGTTAAAATCAACGTAATACTACAAGTTAAATATAAAAGAGAAATTTATATATTTATCTCAACAGACAACATTAACACAAGTTATACTATTATCGATACTATATTTGCAATGGCCTCTCGACAACATAATATGCTTACCCAGGCAGCTGGAGGACGTGCTCTCATCTGATCCGAGCCTTACGGAAAGGATGATTATTATGGTTTCATGGAATGACTTATTTACTTTTGTCATCATGTTGATGGCGATTCTGACTTACATAGATACCCACAGAAAACATAAGAAATAGCCGTCCTGCTCTCTGGTAAAGTTTAGGAACGGCTATCTCTTGATAACTTAGTATTAAATTCGCCGGGTCGGGTGAAGTGCACTCACCTTCCGGCTGCCTCGTTAAGTATATTATATGTCATATATATTTTTTTGTCAAACAGCCATCATCAAAATGTAAAGGAGGTATACACTATGCCATTTTCAAAAGAAAACACCTACACAACCGATTACATCTATTCTCTCCCGGAAGGACAGCGTGCAGAACTGATCGATGGTGTTATTTATGATATGGCACCACCAAACAGATTGCATCAGGAACTTGTTATGAATTTATCCGCAGAAATCCGTGAGTATATCAGTAAAAACAATGGATTTTGTAAGGTCTATCCTGCCCCATTCGCCGTTTTTCTGAATAAGGATGATAAAACATACGTTGAACCTGATATCAGCATTATTTGTGACAAGTCTAAGCTGGATGATCGTGGATATAATGGTGCACCGGACTGGATCATCGAGATTGCGTCTTCAGGTACGAAACGAATTGATTACGGTGTGAAGTTATTCAAATACCACTCTGCCGGTGTACGTGAATACTGGATCGTAAATCCACTGACCAGGACAGTAAATGTTTATGATTTAGAAAAAGAAGAACTGACAGATCTGTACAGTTTTGATGACGATATACAGGTATGTATTTACGATGATCTGACGATCAACATTACAGAGCTGTTAAAGCAATAGAATACACGCTCTGCGAACATTCTATTGTTATGAATAAATCAGGACTTCCTTCAATGGTGGTCCTTATTTTATATCAGTATGACATAAAATATGTCACGAAATGCAACACAAAATTTAAAAAGTGCCGTAAATACGGCACTTTACGAGTGGACCTGACGGGAGTCGAACCCGTTAAATTAAGTCTCATAACGCCAGTATTTACAATGCTTTGAACTTTTTGTGACAAATTTCATGACAAAATTCCTCATCATCCGATGTAAACTTTTCCATCCACGCCCGCAGCCAGACATGCGATCGTAGGATCCAGCTTGAACCACACGGATCCGTCATCGAACTTTCTGACCTCTACCGGTTTGATGTCAGCACCTTTGCGCAGATAGCCGATGCTGCTCTTATTATCACAGGATGTCTTGATCTGGTTGGATAAGTAAATGTACTTGCCATGCTCGCCGTAATATCCATTGCAGACTGGAACGGATTCTTTCACACGGTACCAGTTGCTGGCTTTATATTCAGTCTTAGTGGCTGTGACAGCCTGTCCGGTTTTCTTCCAGGTAGCCATGAATTTTTCCGGTGTACCGTACAGTTTTTTCAACTTTGTCGGAGTACTGCCCCAGTTTGGTAACTGGAAATGCGGTCTGTCCTTAATGGATTTCCATGATCCGCCCCACTCTAAGCCGATGCTCTGTCCGATTTTTCCTACCTTATCATATAATCCGGTAGAATTATTAAATGCATCATCCGAAGTTTTACCGTCCCCGTCCACATCCATTTTCAAGTAGAAATCAAAGGCTACGCCCCACTGGTGCATGGAACTGTAACTGGATCCTTTGGCATTTGTGACGATCTTTCCCGGCTTTGTCCTGCCCTGTGCATATAAGGCATCCTGTTCTGCTTTCGTCCTCAAACATTCTCCAATGCCGATCGTAATTCCGGCAGCCGCACATTTCTTCTGTAAAAGTGTGATTTTCTCCTGTAAATCCGGGTGTAATGCTTTCATATCTCTCATTCTGTTTTACCGCCTTTCTCTAAATACTGTTTGAATAACTGATGTAAACCGGTGCTTGCTAATCCACTGAATAAGCCGCTTAAAATGATTGATGGAGAAACGCTCCATCCATTCATCCAAATTGCTAATATAACGCCCAAAACGGCGCATACAGTAGGAATCCACTTGTTATCAACGTCCTTAATCCATTTCTTAATTACATAGCCGACGCAAAGGCAAATCCCTACTATTACCGGCACCCTAAATCCTGTTAAAAATCCTAAATCTGCCATAATATCACTCCTCCTCTAAATCTGCTATTCTGTGGTTAATTACCCTGATCTGCTCTTCCATTACCGGGACACGCTGTGCGAAGTTGTTATGTAATCTTACTTCGCGTGTCAGTTCTTCAATCTTGCAATCTGTGACCGCCTGTGCTGTTTCCAGCTTGTGTTCGGTCTTTTTTTGACTGCTACTGACTGTCAGTGCTGTGCCAATCAGTGCAAGTCCCCCTGTGATTAATGCTGTTATAATTGATTCCATTTTCTTTTTTCCTCTCTTTCTGCCCGAAGGCTTGTTATTTAAAAGAGCCGGCTACACAACACATGGTCATGTAATCGGCTCTTAGGCTCTTGATTTTATTATATTTAATTTTTAATGCAGTTTTTTTACAGCTTAGGTGCGATTTTTACCATGCTTACCCATGCATGCACATTAAGATTTGAACCCGAGTTTTGATAAGTGCTGAGTGTTCCGGTCTGTCCCGGTTCAAAGGTACCACCACTTGTTACTTGTAAAGTTGTTACACCGCCTGATATTGCTGGAACTCTGACTCGCCCCATGACATAATTAGCGCTTGTATTTGTTATAAAAACTTCACGAAACCCATTCGGATTCGAAGCAAATGTAACAAGTCCGGTCACCAAATAATATCCATCATCAGGGACAGTAAAATATTGCGCAACAGGAGTTTGATCATTATAATTTGTTATAGTATTTGATAAGCCGGATACATTATTTTTGACATCAGCCTTTTTTAAGTATGTGTCTGAAATTCTATTTCCATCATAATCTGCATCAGCGCGGGCAACTCGTACAGGTGGATATGTGTCATTTTCTTCATTGTGCGCTAACAAGTCGACAACATATTTATCACTAGAATTGATTAATGGTGTGAGGGATCCAATAAGTCCAGACCAGTCATGTTTTACAATTTTAATGAAAGACTTATTTGCTAAACTGCTGTTTAGCGTACTTATCGCCCCGGTGCATGTACCATTCCCAATCGCAGAGATATCTGTCGTACCAAACATTTTATAAAGATACCGCACATTTTTGAACATCTGCGACATCTTTGCAAAAATTGAATAGTGCTTTTCTCCACTTGATAATTTGGATACGCTTGTCCATGCCGACGCTAATCCATCTGCCACATCATCACTTTTAAAAGTCACGATATTTTCTAAGGTATCCATTTTTTCGACTGATTTCCTTACTTCAAATAATGTTTCTACAGATTCTATAGATAACCCATTGATCTTAACCCTATAAAGAAGGAAATCATCTTTAATGTCTCCAGCAATAATATCTCCAACAGTATATTTTGGATCAATATAATTGTCGCCGCTGGTTCCCTTAATCACATTCATAATAGCGGTTTCAATTCCTGTTCCAAGATTCTTTTCATAAGTGATAGCAATCAAATCACATCGTTTCACGCCCTGTAGTCCATTATCAATGATCAACTCTTCATAATCATGAATTGCTAATTCAATTTTTCTTCCCTGATCGACCGCATATCCGCTCTTAATTCTAATCTGGTTGTTGCTGATAAGCTCATATGCAAATTTCTCTGCAATATCTAAAACATATCTTCCGTTTCCTAATACTGCTGCATTTACCGCCCCATCCCCGGCTGATGTAATATGGGATTTTCCAGCATATCCAGTGATCAAATTTGTGCTCATGTTATTATCCCCCTGTCTTGTATTCCACGGTTTCAACGTGATCTTTTATTTTTACAATCTTTTTTGTGATCGGTTGATAGACACTGATGCCTGTCTGATTCTCTGTCGTACCGATAATATCATTGATATCATAGCTCTGCGTCGCATCAAGTTGTATACTGATCGAATCGCTTGCGTTTAATTCCTTGAGCCTTTCTATCCCATTCGCTACCAGATCAGCATAATTATCAATGCGCTGTTCATAATAAGTATTACTCTTCCACTCAGGTATCTGTTCCACATTCTTGTTCAAGCGGTAATATTTGTCTTTCTGCCATTGCGGTATCGATTCTGCAGACTGCTGCTGGTAATACATTCCGCTTTTCCATGCCGGCGCAACGATCGACGTTACCTCCGTGTAATAGGTATTCTTTTTCCACGTCGGAGCAACCTGATATGAAGTCTTTGTGTAATAAGTTCCGGTTCTCCACTTAGGTGCTTTTTCTAATGAAAGATTTTCATAAATATATGACTGGACCTCCTTTTTCAGATATTTACGAACAAACGTCCTGCTTTTTATTTCTTCCTGTGGTCGAGAATATGACAGGATTTTCTTCTCCCATTTCTTCGATCCCGTATTAAATACCTTTTCTGTGTAATAATATATATAAACCGGCTCTTTATAAAAGTAAGATTTATACTTTGTTTTCCAGTCGGACGGCTGAATTGTCTGCAACTGATATTTATATTTTGTAACACCACTTACACTTTTATATTCAATCGTGACCCCGTCTGAATAATAGTACTTGTAATCTCCATAATTTTTCTTCCAGTCTTTTGGCTGCGATTTCTGTATTTTATAATCTGTTTTTTCTGCACCGCTTACACTCTTATATTTAGTACCGCTTTTATAATAGTAATTTTTATAATAGCTCGCCCAGTCAGCCGGCTGCGACGTTAACGGCTGAAACACATCCGTGTACTCCTGACTCAACTGCTTGTAGCTGGTTCCGTCTTTACAATAATAATTCGGATATGCAAAGGACCAGTCCCACGGCTCGCCAACCAGTAATTCATAAACATCTGCATAATGACGTTCCAGTTTCTTGAAATCATCCCCATTTTTTTCATAATAATCCGGGTATAACTTATCCCAGTTTGCTGGAGCGGTTTTTAACAGAATATAATTAAATACATCCTGTGCATTGCTGTAATCATATACTTCTGATACTTCGTCAATACCTTCCATTACCTGTTTTGACTTATTCAGGATGTAATCTGCATTACTCAATGGATCATCTGTCATTGTATATGGCTGCAAGCCTTTATTTTCATCCGTAAACAGATGGATAACATGACGTTCTTTCAGATTTCCACCTCCAAGGCATATCAAATGATTCACGGGTCTCAGATCCTTGGTAATTGAAAAACTGAGCTGACTGGAATCCCATTCTTCATCGTTGCTATAATCGTAAAGCGGTATTGCTTCAAGGATTACTTTACCGCTTTTATGTGTGATCTGTAATTTTCCATCATTAGCCAGCAGCATCTTTAAAATACCTGTGTACGCCGGAGTGTATCTATCAAACTGGTATAAAATATTAATAGACGACTCCACCGATGATGCGGTAAACAGATCATCCAGACTAAGGTCTGCAATCAGCTCTTTTAAGATACTGTTTGCCTCTCCTGATACAATTTTATAATCCTGTCCCTCCGGCGGCTCTATCACTTTCTTTTCAATGATTCCATGCCATGACCGGCCTGTATAAATAACAGTCCCTGCGCTTGTATCAATTTCAATTTTATCAACGATTCCACCATACTCTGTATCTTCAATGTAAATATAATATCCGGCTTTGCAGCAATGCGAGGAAACATCTAAAGTGAGCTCAAAATCGTTTTCGTCACTTCCGAATGCAATGTCAAATTCATATTCCGGTATGACTCCGATTTCAATTTTATTTTCGTCTGCATAGATCAGATCCATTTGGGTTCCCCCCTCTCAGATAAAAGGTTCAGATCAAATCCAAAACCTCCACTCCATGATACATTCAAAATACCGATTGGAATTTTTTCAAAAATATAAAAATCTCTGCCCCTTACATTAAACAGGTTCACATGCTCACCGTTATTTTTTACTTTGTACACCTTTTTTGATACCGAATTAATAACGATATATTCTCCGGTTATCAGTGATGTATTTACTTCATAGGTATGCTCTCCGACACTTACAGCCGGATTTTCACAGCTTCCATATATAGTCATTTCAAAATCCGATGCCGCGTAATTGTCATTTACGATTTTCTGATTCACGAGATCATTTGAATAGTCGAATGGATAATCATACGGGTAATCCAATCCATCTGATCTGAAATTATCACTCGTTACTTTTGTGAATGTTTTTTTACTTTCCAGGATCCAGAACCCTTTTTCTGCCACAAGTGATAATGACAATGTTGACTGCTTGACATTAAGGTATTTATCTGATTTTTTGCTTTGTACAAAATAGCATTGCAAATAACACTTTCCGACATAGAGTCTGCCGCTTTTCATATTGATCACATCTGTATCAATTACCTCCAGCAAGGCTTCTAAATTTTTTAGATAATCTTCTTTTGTATTTCCTGTAACAATTACACTGATATCCTTTGACACCATGTTTTTTTGTACCTGGGTAATTCTGGGACTACTCGACCCCTGCGATGAATAGTCCCATGCATAATCAAACAGATTTGTTGATGCAAGCATTTTGTACGGCTCACGATCTAAATATATAATTTTCCCGGAGCTGTTTTTATAATATATCTCCATCAACTTACTACCTCCCTGATTACACGTCCGAAATCTCTGTTATTAACCTTTACAGTCAATCCCGATTTGCCAAGTGCATATGCAAAAGCATCTGCCATACCCTTATAATCGACACGAGATACGCCGTTTGTTCCGCCTGCAGAGTATCTGTGATTGATCGTCATAACTCCGGCATTCATCTTCATGCTCTTGTTTAATGTGTCATACGGGTTATAATCTTCCAGTGGTTCATCTATACCGGCAACGCACATTTCTCCGATCCATTTGAATTTTTTAGATGGCGAATGGATATCAAGAGCCGCTTTTGCACCCTCGAATAAGCTATTTGCTAACTCATTTACCTTATCCCCTAGCCATTTCCAGCCACCGCTGATTCCCTTCCAGATACCGTCTACGATATTTTTTCCAATCGTCTGCATCTGATCCGGCAGGGATTTTACACCATCAATTAACTTATCAACAAATCCTTTGCCTGCTTCCACAGCCTTTCTAATCATCTTTTCCTTGAACTGCATCACATTGTCAATAGTCTTTAAAAGCCACATAAGGATTCTGTTTGGTGCTGTTTTTATGAAATCAACCAGTGATTTAACAAAATTCAGTCCTGCTTCTTTTCCTTTTTTAATCAGATTCGAACCAAACTCTGATACTTTTGAAATGGCATTAGCTAACCATTTCCATGCTTTTCCCGGAAGCTCTGCAAAAAACTTTATAACACTGTCAACGAATTTAGGCAGTTCGGTTATTGCCCAGTTTACAATGTCAATTCCAAATTTAATGATTTTTCCTATGCAGAAACCTAAACAGTACGCTATCTTATTTGGAAGCTCTGAAAAGAACTGCACAGCGCTCTCTATTGTATTCTGGACTGCTGTTGTGACTGTCTCATAGACATTCTCTCCCCATTCTGTTAATCGCTCCGGCAGTTCATTGAACCAATCAACGATACTTTGAATGAAGTTTGGAATTGTCTCTGTAAAAAATGTCACAACCGCATCAAGCGCGTTACTGGCAGCTTCTTTTATGTTCTCCCATAAGCCAATCCAAAACTCTCGGAACCAGTCGCATTTATTCCAAAGAACCACAAAAATCGCAACAAGTGCAGCTATTGCTATCACGATTAATGTTATTGGGTTTGCAGACATAACCGCATTTAAAATTCCATGCGCTTTTGACAGGCCTGCCGTTGCCAGTTCAGCAAGCGATACCTGTCCTGTAAATAATGCAACTGCTGTTTCTCCCAATGTCAACGTTCCATTTAAAGCCGCCTGTGCAATATTTGCCCCCTCCGCACTTGCTTTAAACAAGGCAATCGTTAGCTTTGCCTCTTGAAATCCTTTGACAGCAGACTGAATCGCCATTCCGGCTTTTAACCCAACAAAAGCTATCGCTGCAACTTCTGCTGCAAGAGCGATATCATCTAAATTATCAGTGATATTTTTTATCGCATCTATCACAGGATCTAGCGCCGGGCACAAATCCCCGATTCCATCAAGAATCGCATCCGCTATCTTTCCGGCGGCATCCATCAGCTCTGGTAAATTATCAATAATTCCCTGTGCCAGTTCTTTTATCAGCTGCACCGCCAGCTCGATCAGTTGTGGTGCAAACTCCGCGGCCCGCAAAGCAATATCTGCAAGAATCTGTCCAAGTGCAGAAACAAGTCCGTCCGGTCCGTTTTCTTTAAGCGCAGCTGACAGCTCATCTATGTATCCGTTTCCGACCTTAACAGCCTCTTTTAACGGTTCTTCCATCTGTTCATAGACTGCTATTCCCAGTCCTTCCAAAGCAGACTGTAAAATGGTTACACTACCTTGCAGATTATTGTTCATGGTGTCTGCCATATTTGCAGCCGCACCATCGCAATCTGCAATATAACCGCTTAATTCGTCAAAACGTTCTCCACTGTTTGCAAGAAGGGCATTGACACTCTTGAGATCTACTTTATTAAAGATCGTATTAAGAACCTGAGTCTGCTCGCCCTCCGTCATTGTGGAAAGAATATCATTCAGATCGTTGAAAACATCATTCATCGGGCGCATTTTGCCCTCTGCATCAAATACAGACAGACCAAGTTCTTCCATTTTTGCCGATGCTGTATCCGTCGGTGCTGACAGACTTAAGATCATATTTCTTAAAGCAGTTCCGCCCTCAGCACCTTTAATTCCGTTATCAGCCAGAATACCGAGAACGGTATTCATTTCATCAACACCGCCAGCCATGCTTTTGGCAGTTCCGCCGACCGTAAGGATTGCTTCACCCAGCTGTGCAACACTGGTATTACTCTTCTGTGACGTCTTGGCCATTTTGTCAACAAAGCTGTCCGCTGTCCCTGCCATATCTCCCAGCGCACTCATGCTGTCCGTGACCATATCCGAAGCTGTTGCCAGATCCATTCCTCCGGCTACAGCAAGGTTTAAAACTGTCGGCAATGTAGCAATGGATTCATCTACATCATATCCCGCCAGTGCCATATAATTTAAAGCCTCTGCTGCCTGTGAAGCGGAAAACTTCGTTGTTGCCCCGGCATCCTTGGCTGCCTGCTTCAACCTTTCATAATCGGCACTGCCGTTATTTATTTCAGTGGAAGTCATTCCCATTGTGGCAGCGACACCACTCATAGCAGCTTCAAAGTTGCTTCCGAACTTTACAGATGCGATTGCTCCCGCTGAAAGTCCTGCTGACACTGATCCAACTGCCTTTGCTGTCAAGCCTAAAGCCTTAGATGCCACACTTCCGACATTCGACAAACCGTTTTTTATTCCGTCTGTATTTAATTTTGTATCAAACGTCAGCTTACCATCAGCCAAATTACCAGCTCCTTCCTGCGGCACTGGCTCTCTGGCTCCGACGCTCAATTATTTATCAACTGAAATATGTTTCAAACTCTTCCTCGGCCTTTTTCTCTTCTTCTGTTTCTTCGTATGGCGGCATCCACGCCTCTTTTAAATTTCGATAAATCGTAGATTCGTCCTTGTTTCTTTCCCCGGTATATGATCTGTACCCCATGATCGCAGACAGTCTTGTGCAATCAGGCAATCCATTCATCAATGCAAGAAACTTGTGCCAGTGCAGATCCGTTTCTAATAAATCTATCCCATACGCCTGCATAAAAGCCGAATAGATATAATCTCCATCGTACTGGTAAAACAGGACATCATCCCCGGAAGAACTATCAGAATGCGGCACCACATTCTGAGGAAATGCGAATTGCAATATTCCGATGTATTCATTTATATCTGTAAATACCGGTATGCTGTTTTTAAAAAGATACCTTATATCCAATGGTGTTTTGCCATCACTCAAGGACCATTCCCGGTACTCCATTGCAAATCTCATCCAGATACGAAAATCTGTATTAACAGAAAAATCCCTACCACCTACCGAGATGGCATTTGGTAGAGATTTCTGTGTCAGGTCAAGCATTAATGCATTCCCCTTGCGAATGCTGCCACAGATGATCTTGGCGCATCCATCATATTCTGCAATGCAGATGCATTGTTGATCACACCCATGACTAAGCGTTTATTTTCCTCGTTCATCCCATTAAACGGATCAACCTTTGCGGATTCATTGATAGGTTTATCGTAAGCTGCGCAGATCCGGATGAAAGCTACCGTAATCATGTTCAGATCGATTTCTTCCATATCATCTGATTCAAACACCTCGAGAGCCGCTTCATCTCCGATTAATTTCTTCACGAGCAGATACATGTCCAGTGATTTTTTGTCGGATTCTTTTTTACTCTCATTCCCCGCTGTCACTCTTTCGATTTCTTTTCTTACAGACTTTTTAAATGTCGGCAGCGAATACTCTTTGCCATTAAGTTCTACTGTGTACTCCATATTTTTTCTCCTTATTCTGAATCAGCCGTAAATGTCGGCTCACCGGCATCCATCGTAACTTTTCCGTTTGTGATCGTTCCGCCAAACAGTACTTTAAAATTCAGTTTCTTGTCCACTGCATTTAAGTCCTGTACAGAAATAACAGATTCGGTCTCCCATGCCTTATATCCGCCTCCTGCTGCCGGTTCGTGCATAAATACTACCAGGCACTTTACATGTGCATCTGATCCGGTCCTTCGCTCATAAAAATACGGGAAAATCATCTCGTAATCGTCGGATCCTTTGTACATAGTCAGATCCTGATCGATGGATGGCTTATAGGAATCAACCTCCGTCGTCGGATTCTCGTCTGCAATGTAATCATACTCTGTTTCCGTCGGATTCATGGAAAGTGTCAGCGTCTGAGATTTCTTTACACGCCGGTACTTTGTTCCATCATGCAGAAATAACCCGATTTTATGTTTTTTTACCATGGACAACGTCTGCACTGTTGGTGTTACTTCACTATCTAATTCTGACATGTGCTCTACCTCTCTTTCAAATACTGAATTGCCAATGTTAATTGATATATAGCGTTATCATCCTCCTGTGACGTAATAGAAGCCGCATCATTTACTTCCACATTCTCACAGATGAGGCTGCCAGCTTTTGACAGATCCGGATAATCCTCACGAAAGGCTTTTTCTGTAATCCATTCCGTGAGATCTTCCATCATCTGCTGATTTTCTACACGCTTTTCGTCTAACTGCGTAGAACTTCTTGCAAAAAAATTATAATATTCTGTGATATCCTTACTGCCATCGAGGAATGTTCTTTCCTCTTTGGATGGACTCTTGAAAAGTGCCAGACAGCCTTCCGGCGCATCGATAAAATCTGTCAGAAGGTCACTGATATCAAGATTTTCATAATCTCTCAGCCATTCTTTTAAACATTCACTTACCGTCATTTGATACCCGCCGCCCTTTCTGCTGCCTTTAAAATCTTCTCTTTTCCGCCCTCATTTTTCATATGTTCAAACCAATAATCCGTCCTTTTCCCTTCATGGCTCATCGGTATGTAATACTGTTTTCTGGCATACGGAAGATCATATATAATGTTTCCACTCCCAATTTCGGTTTTTATAATCCCATTGTCCCGAAGTGCTCCGGTATCAAGTGGGACGTATGGATCCATTAATCGTAAACACTCGCTGTCAATAATCTGTTGCACTTTCCCTCCGGCAGCAAGACCATGCTTTTCGATCACATTTCTCCCATCAATTTCTACTGAATTTAACGTAAATTGAAAAGAACCCATTATTTACATACCACCTTCCAGTGCTTGAGCAGTGTGCCTTCCGTATTGTCCGCCAGAGATGCGATCGTACCGGATTTCTGAAACTCCTTCCGCAAGTCCGTAATGCTATAATCCTTTGTAATTTCCTTATCGCATTCTCCGGCTACAATCATGTCATGGTTATTCCGTGGATTAAATGTAAAATACTTTTCTGTTTCATCGTCCGAGAGTTTTTCGTAACTTAGCGCATCAATGTACTGTTTCCTATCGGTATCTGCCTCCATCGGAACAACTGCAGTTAAAAGCTGTGTAAATACAATAGATCCAGAACCCGATACCGTTTTATCTGCGGAATACTTATATTCACATCCTCGAATCACTGTCCGGTTCCAAATTTCTGTCTTATCTGCGTTTTTATGTGCATTGTATACTGTAATGGTCTTATCATTCATCAAAATGCACCCGCCAATCTGGTCCCGATGCCCTTGTAGATTAACTCTTCCATCGCCTCCTGTGCCTGTGCTGTACTCTGTAGAGCATAGGATTCTGAATAACCATTGTTATTCACGGACGTTACGCTATGCCCGGCAAGTGTTGTCTGATTCGACCACAGGAAATTGCACAACTGGAATATAGTATCTTTCTGTCGTTCTTCCGAAATATTCATGTACGGCTTAACGACTTTTTTATACTCGGTTTCTGCCTGTGCCTCGACTGCTTCAAACTGCTTCTCCGGCACAACGTTTGGAAAATGGGAGCTGTAATACTCCCAATCAATGATTTTTGACATTTACAGCTCCCTCCTTCTTATGATGTCTTTCCAAGTAATTTAATTCCTTTTAAGACACCAGCCATTTTACTGTTTTTCAGAACAGCTCCGGCAATCAACTCAACCTCGCCTTTCTTTACAGCTCCCGGTGCGGACATATCCGGCAAATAGGTTTTAAGCATCTTTGATCCATCTACAGAAATTCCATGGAAAGCATCTAGTCCAAGCTTGGCAGCATAGATATCAGATGTTCCATAGTGAGTAGAATCCGGTGTGGAAGTTGCTACAACATCCTCTGTCGCAGATCCGTTGTAATATTCTCCGGCATCCATAAGCAGGATTCCGTTATAGGTCTCTACTGTTCTTCCAAAATCATCTTTCGAACGGTCATAATATCCGGCTCTACGCGCTGCAGATCTGATCTTTGTGAGCATTTTATTATTCATCATAAGCACATCCGGTTTTGCTGCTAAAAGTGCAAGAAAAGTATCCAGCTCGTCTAAAAATGCATTGTAGTTGCTGTCAAGCATTGCAGACGTAGACACATCAATATCCGTAGTCATCTCTGTGGATTTTCCGGAAAGAATCTTTTTCAGTCCATCAAACGTGTTCGGAACATACCCCACTCCACTTGATGCAGACGTTCCGTTGATAACAAGGTTGTGGAAGTAGTTCGCTCCCGCTTTTGTTTTCTGCTTAATCTGGAAGTCCATCTCATTGATCGCACCGGACGTCTGTGCAATTACACGATCGATCTCGAATGATCCTCCGAGAATAACAGGACTTGCAGTCTGTTTTGTTCTCTTTGCCTCGTTTGCAGTGTACTCACTGTTGATCTGACGCACGCCTGCGGTCGATGGAGTCTCTAATCTCTGGTATCCATATACCAGGTTACTTCCGCCTGTTGGCGAAATGGTATCATCAAATGTCAGTTTATCGAGCAAAACAGAATCTCTTCTAAATTCGTCAATAACCTGCTGATCTACTTTGTCGGCATATCCGACTTTTGCTTCTGCTAATGTTAATGGCATATCTCTCTTCTCCTTTACTTACTGTTGTATCTTTCTGTCAGAGCACCGATCAGACTGTCTGCCTGCGGTTTTGCTCCTGTTCCGCCTACTCCGCCGATTGGATCACCCGTTCCGGCTGGCTTAGGCTCCGCCTCTCCAAAAAGCATCTTGCTATCCTCTGCTTCAGAAAGTCCCTTAATAGCTGCGGCAATATCTTCTTTCTGGTTTTTAGATGCTTTTAATGTATCAACATCCAAAAGTGCCGTGATCGCCTTTGCATTTTTACCATGTGCGGCAATAATGCTTTCTTTGAGAATGTCGTTAAAATCCCTGTCTGCGATCTGCTGCTGATAATCGGCATCTTTTGACTTAATATCCTTTTCCAGATCTTCAATCTTCTGTTTCATCCCAGACACATCCGCATCCTTAAATTCTTCCAGATCCTTTTTCAAGCCTTCAATGGTTCCCACATGGGTTTTTACTTTCTCCTGCTCTGCTGCAAGATCAACTTTTACAGTGTCAAGTTCTTTCTGTACCGGATCATGTTCTTTGTGATACATGTCCAACGTACCGTCAATCTGTTCCTTTGTCAGACCTAATGTTTCCAGTTCTTCTCTTGTCATTCTCTTTTATCTCCTTTAACGATTAATTATTTCACGAGGAAGAATCATCCTCAGATAGCCAGCAAAGGCGGGATCGAACCGCCACAGGGTAAAAACAAACATACATGAAAGGAGGCAAAAACCCCTGTCGTGCACCACTGCACCTTTGCTGTAATAAAAATGAGCCAATTAATCAAATCATTTAAGATTCAACTAATTGGCTCACAGGCTCTTTTTCGGGTTCGATTGACAATATAAATTTTCTTTTACATAATTTACAATACCCGGGGAAATTCTGAATCACTGTATCTGATCTGAGATACAGCATCTTCTTTCCACACTCCGGGCAACGATACCAATAATGTCTTGTTTGCATATATTTTCCCCTTTCTAAATATAACATTTTATTATGATATAGTCAATGTTATAATGTATACTTATGTCTCTTTTTAAAGAAAAACCACTGCACTTTCACAGTGGTAATATTTAATCAAAATTTATTCTCAAACCACATTTGTCACATTTAAAATAATGTGATGTCTTTGGATCATAGTCAGTTCGCAAAGTCCCTGTCTTACACTTTGGACATTTTACTATTTCACCATTTCTTAATTTTCCTAAATCAATATCAATTTTTTTCATTATGGTTTCCTCCATTTATAATCCGGATACCTCTCTTTTACAGATTTAATTATATTCCTTATATCTTCGCCCGTCAATTCTCCTTTTCTATGTTTCAATGCGTTATAATCACATACGCACTCTGCATGTGCATCTTCGCCGATATCATACTCTATATGGGTTTCCTCATGAATGATTGTTTCGACAATTTTCTTTTTGGTGTTACATGTTCGCGCATTTATGTAAATACTGTTTCCAATATTTAATCCATATACATCATCCAGATGATTTTCCGTTATGGTATCTCTATTATATATTACATCAACAGATATATCGTTCTTTTCTATATACTCTAACACTCTCTTTCCTGTTTCAGAGGTCTTTAGATCTTTGTATATTGATACCGGCTTTACGGTATCGCCTTTTTCCAATGGCTGCACATCAAATAATGATTTGGCTTTATCTTCCATTGCTCTTGACTCGTTTCTTTTTGGCAAAATTTTGATAGTCTGTGTTCTATTCAAATCACTGCTGCCATTTGCTACTCTTAGGCGATTATCTTTGGCGCTGATCCCCATCTCTTTTGAAAATCTATGATATTCCGCTATCTGCTTTCTTTTCTGTGTTTCCAGTGCATTCACATTTCCGCTGATAGCCTTTTGTGCTTCGATCTCCCGCTTGGTTGCCCGGATTCCCCGCTCCATCTGCCGCTGTTTCTGCGTCATGTCATAATATTTATATGTCCTGCCGTTGTATTCCTTTGGATCCGGTTCTTTATCCCATTTTGTCGGTTCACTGATTCCCTCGAAAAAAGGATAAAAAGTATGCCGGCAGTTCACGCCACACAGTCCGTTTACTGCTCCATACTGTGTTTCAGAAAATGGCGGGTAATTTTTATTGCGCCCACTTCTCGAATAAATTTTTCCTTGCCATTCCGCATGCTCCGGTCGTGCTCCCCAGTGAGCAGAAACTTCTACCAAGTCTGTACCGGTAACATCACAGTTTCTTTCTGTAATTTTGGCAGATAATTGATGGCATGATGTTCTTACGCACATTCTTGCGGCAGTATCTAGCTGATAGGTTCTCCCACTGGCATAATCCACCGATCTAAGACCACTCCGCGCCATTTCTCGAATTGCGTCATTCGCTGCGGCATCAAATGAGTATGCTCCGGTTGCCATCTTCATTACAGCCTTATCCAGATATTTAATGTATGCATTTTGAACCGATGTAAAATCGTATGCCCCTTTAAATCCCATTGTTTTGGTCAGATTCTTAAAGGTTCCAGCCGTTGTGCGACTCATTTCTTCCATTATTTTTACTATACCAGTATCTTTTGTGAGTTCGGTCCCTGCCCGATGCCACGCTGATAAATCTTTATTAAATGCCATATCTCCTGCATCTGCTATGATACGATCTCCTTCTGCCGCAGCATCCTTTTCCATTTGCCTGATTGCATGAACAACATCTCTTTTGTACTGTTTTGTATTACTCGCCACATATTTTTTGTACTCGTCATCCGCATTAAGGATTTTCATAACCTCTTTGCGGATTTCCTGCGTGCTTACCCCCGCCGCGTGCAATGCCTGTGCCTGTAGCTCTGCTGTCTCAGTAAAACGCCCAGTCTTTTTTACTCTCCGCGCAATGTCCGCAATGATGTCCTGCTCTGCTGACTGAAAAACTGCAGCACCACGATCACCAAACATTTCTAACTGCTTTTCTGTCAGCATTTATCACACCCCCTCTAATCTTCCTCTTCTGGATCCGGTTCCTGTTCTTTTGCAGTTAAAAGTTTTTCAGCTTCTTTTCTGTCAAGGTTCAAACTCATCATGATATAACGGATCATAAATTCCGGAATATCAGAAAATGACTGCGCATCCGCTCTCATATTGTTTAATTTTGCAGCCTTGTCCTCAATATATGAATCATCAAAGTCAATGCAAATATCTGCATCTAAATCATACGACGTACCATTAAAGGTGTTAGAAAACCACATAATTGCTCTAACAATACCGGCAATATAGTCGGTTGCTTCTTTGCGCTGCTTATTTAACTCCTGCATGGCATCCTGTCTTTCTCCGATATACTGTGTGGCTGTCTGAATCTGCCCCTGTTCAAATGTATACTTCTTGCTGCCAAATCCAAATGTCATAGAAAAGAGTGACAAGCATAACTCAAATGCTTTTGTGATATCATCTACTCTGATCTGCGGGTTGTATTCCTGAATCACATTTTTCTGTTCCGGTAAATGATCCCCCAGGAACACAAATAAACGTTTCATAAGTGGAGTTTTCTGCTTCGGCTGCCCGGTTTCTTCATCCAGCTCCACCAATGCCTCATTTGTGAGAATCAACTTTTCGCCCTTTTCCAAATCCCCATTTAAGATCATGTTGCACAGATCAATCTTTTTAAGTGTTGGGATTGCTCCCCAAATCTTCGGCAAACCAAACCCCTGCATATTATCCAGATTGTTCACCTCTGCAACCCTCATAACTGCAAAAGGCTTCACATCACCAAGATTAATCCAGTAATTCTCAAGTTCTGCTCCGTTTTCATCGAATGTATAGGTTTCAGCTTTATAATTCGTCCCGTCCGGTCTTGTAAAAAGAACCATCGTTGTCCGCTTCTTTCCGTTTACGTAATCCACACCATAGAAACATGCTTCCAGCACTTCTTCATTTTCGACCAAAAGCGGCGTGTAATTCTCCGCATAACAGTAGGCGATTCTTATAGTGCCGCCTGTCACTGATCCATTGTCCAGATATGTAGCATCTTTTAATCGTACATATGCTGCCACTGTTCCGGCCGCACTCATTCGTTCCAGTTGTTTTCTGTACATTACATCAAATCTGTTATTATTCAAAATCTTATTGATTTCATCCGTCTGGTTCGCATTCCCTACATTAATCTGGATAATCTCGCACAGGTTCGCATCGTCTGCGCATCCTCTCTTTGCAAAATTCATGCGCTCGATCACATACTCTTCGCCCTGAATGGATGTCCGTCTGTGAAATTTCTCAATTAGTTCATTTTTATACCATGCATTGCAGGCATTAATATATCCATATGGTACGGTATTTACATAATATCCAAGATTTTGCAGCTTGCTTTCTACGCAACTCTCCATTCTATCCCTCCATCATCTGTCTAAATCGATATATTCAATAAAATCTAACATGGTGTAGCAAAATGCATCCCACCAGTCGTTGCAGTTACCTATATTTTTATCTTCCGGTATGTTTGGTTTCTTCTCATCCCATTTCAGTGATCCGATAGCTTTTCTCAACCTTACGCACCGCCTATGGATCTTTAATCGCCCTGTATTAAGCAACAGATCTACGGTCCGCGGTCTCTCAGATATCTCATTCTTCCGGCATCCAGCTATGTTCGTGTATGGAAGTCTTGCTTTTCTTGCAGCACTTCGAATAGAATTTATCATTGTTGTACTGGCAGAATCAGGAAACACCCAATCCACGCGCTCATATTTCTCAATACACATCCGGTAAAATTCTATAAACTTCTCACAAATCTGATCCGCATCAATATCCGCCGACAGTTCCAGATAATCTTCCTCAACTGCAAAGATCAGATGATAATTCCGAAAATACAATGCACACACCATTGTTGTCATGGATCCATTGCCACCGAAATCCATGCCGATCACAACTTTACTTGGTCTCGGATTTAACCTGTGACCGCCATCATAATTCAAAACATCCGAATCATCACACAAATACGGTTCGTTATTCTCTGCAAACTTTCGAAATATGATTCCCTCTGCAACTGCTCGATCCCCCCGGATATCTCGTTTGTACCACACACTGTCTTTTTGGTATGTATTAAGGATTGTCCGAATCTTCTCGTCTGACAGGCTCATATTATCGACCAAAGTAAAATGTCCATAATTATAACCATACTTTGGGTTCTTTTCCTGCTGTTCCTCGTGGAATTTAAGGATATCCGTATAGTACCAGTGTTCTTCCTCTTTCGGGTTCAGATCATGGAAGATCTTACGGTCCGTGCTGGACAATGTACGGTCAAATACCTCTTTTAAAAACTTCGGGTGGCATTCATTTGCCTCTGTAACATATGCCATGCCGTAGGTATTACCTTTAATCAGCTTTTCGTCTCCATCTTTACCGCCGCCAGACACCAGTACAATCTTTTCGCCGGTCTTGGTCTGTACATACACACAATCGCGATCCTTGTATTTTCCCTCTCTGCATCTACCCTCGAAATAATTGAGCAGTCCATATCCGTCGCAGTCCAATATATTAAGCTTTGCCGTGGCGCTTGATACTCCTGCAACCAAATGAATCTTATTCTTATGTGTCTCAAGCATTGTGCAGAATATCAACGTTGCAAGAACGTTCTTTCCGCCTCGCTTGCCGCCCTCTGCCACATTGAACCAGCTATCGAAGCTCCGAAGAAAATAATCATATTGTCTTTTACTCAGCGGTGCCGGTTTGTTCATGATCTCCATTCCTTTCGAAATCTGCTATGTTCCGGTTCTGCTCCGGCTTTTTCAGGATATCCGCTATGGTCTGCATGTTTGCAAGGATCTGTGCTGCCGAATCATCTTTGACCTCGGCGCGTTTTTTATCAAATTCAGCCTTGTACTTATCATCTGGATGCATGAGAAAGTACTTTGAAAGCCAATCGTAAGCCTTTTGCTTATCCGCAAGTTTCAATGATACCCCGTCTTTTCCTTGCTTCACTTCCTGGATGATCTGCGTATCAACATTACAGGACTCATTCAGTTTTATAGAATTGACCTCTTTTTTCAGATTTTCGCCAGTCTCCGGATCTTTTACCGGTCCGAACGCACTCATAACATCAACTTTTTCTCTGCCAAATGAAAGATAATTTCCAATGTCAGCAAATGCTATCCGCATCTGAATTTCTACAATATCATCTGCACCGGCTATGATCTGTTGACGTTTAATTTCTTTTAGTCTTTCGATTTCTGCTCGCACAACCACATTTCGCAACATTTCATACCCGTGTGCTACTGCTGTGCTATACTGACAGCCATATGCTTTCTGATAACTCTGCGCCGCATTAAATGTCCGGCTATAATATATACAAAACATTTGCTGTTCCGGTGTGAGGTCATCGTTCTGCAGAGTCTCTTTCGTACCATCATTAATCTGCGTCTTTTTCTCTGTTCGTTTCGTAACCGAACGTTCGCTTTTCTTTTCCGAACGTTCGCCATCCCAACCATATGTGCTTTTCCATCTGCGGATCGTCCCCTCTGGCTTTCCCAGTTGGTCAGCAATATCTACCAACTTCATACCACTCTTATACAGTTCATTTGCTTTATCTGCTAATGGATTTTTCTTTGCTGCCAACTGATCACTTCCTCTCTTTAGGCAAAACAAAAGAGCCAAATACCAATCAAGTTAATGATTAATATTTGGCTCTTAGGCACTATTTCACATGTGTTTATTATAACATAACTATTGAATAATGAACAGAAAAAAAGTTCTGACCGTCGAGTATCGACGATTAGTATATAAACTATTTTTTCATAATATAAGTAATGTTATGAATCCCATCTGGAGCTTTTTCATCTTCAATTTTTACAATATCCGAATGGTTATTTAATAACTGTCGCATATTCCTGTATCCATAGTTTCTCGCATCAAAACCAGGCCATTCTTTAGACAAAAGGACACCGATTTTAGATAAATGCGTTTTTAACTCATCTGCAAAGTTTACATCTAACAAATGTACTATTTTCTTAATTACCTCTTCCTCTGTTGGAATACTGATCTCTGATTCCGCTATTATTTCTGGAGACATGTCCTCTTCTGCTATATTAGCCTCTGTAGATTCATCAATACACTCTATCTCTACTGGCGTATTACCGTCTTCAGTTTCTTTTTTATATATCAAATCAAGTATTTTAAACTCGTCGCAAGCTTTTGCCAGAGATTCTTTTGTTTTTTGCTCACCAATACCTATTACTGAATTACCCGTTTCTTTCAATCTGTATACAAGTTTAGTAAAATCACTATCACTAGATACTATACAAAATACATCAACTAGTTCTCTATAAACAATGTCCATAGCATCTATGGTTAAAGCTTGATCCGCAATGCTCTTTCCATCTGCATAGCTAATTTGCAACATAGGCATTATTCCTTGCCCAGGCATCTTCTTATACCACGATCTTACATTTGGGCAATTTATAGAACCGTATAATCTACATATTTTTATATTTCCATATTGAGAAGCCTCTCGTATGATATACTCTGCATACTTCGATGATATATTATCTCCATCTATCAAAACTGCAACCTGCTTTTCCATTCAAATTTCCCCTTTCTCTTTATTGTTTATATTGGTAATCATACCACTCCAACTGTCACTATTCAATTATCAATGTACTACAAATCTATCTTTATTCCTCTCCCTGCCAGATCTTCGGTGTACCATCAGCATTGAGCATAACGGTAAGACCGCCGCCCGTGCTTATTGTGATATATAAATACATCACTCCTGTGTCACTATCTGCATAAATAAGATATTCTTGTCCACTTCCCACCAGTACCATTGTGTTTTCCTGTCCCGCACTGACATTTGCTGTATCACTGCATCCGGCAATCAGAAGTGTTGCTGTTATGATGGCTGTTATAAGTTTCTTTCGCACTGCATTAGTACTCCGTATTTTCCTCATATTCCTCTTTGCTGATGGTCCTGATGCATTCCTCACTCACGCCTAAACTTTTCGCCATGTTTGCAATGGCTCTTTTCACATAGTCGTATGCACTTTCTTTAAAAATCCTTGGTTTTTTTTCTGTGACTGTGAAATCCATGTTCCGTTCTGCATATCCAACGGAACCCTCTCCGCCAAACATTTCTGAATCCTTAATTTCAAAGTATAATGATATTCTGATTTTCATTTCATTCATTGTTTTTCCTCATCTTCTGCTGTCTGTATCATGGCAGCACCTCCACAAAATTTAAGGTTTACGCAAACCGGAGCTGTCCGGTCTGCTCTGCTTCTATCTGCATATTCGGCATCCGCTCTGCAACACACAATTCTGGCAAATTTGCTCTGACCAGTGCCGCAGGTATCGGTGGGCATACTGCATTGCCGCAGCGGCGCACCTGTTCGCTCCGTGGGTAGATCTTTCCGGTATAGTCATGATCGATTATGTAATCATCCGGGAATCCTTGACATCCATATAACTCCCTTGGCTCTAGCATCCGCAGTCCGATATCTACGATCTGGTAATCAGTGCCGTTGATGGTCACAAGTCCAAAGCGATCCTGTGCTGTGACTGTATCAAGCGGATCTTTGATATCCTGCCCTGTTCCCTGTCCATAGTATTTAATCAGAAATGCTCTGACCTCTCCAAAGTGTCCATCACCGGCTGTGATCGTTGGTAATGGCTGTCTGATATCTTTTCCGTCGCAATGATTATTCATCTGAATCAGATTTGCTGTAACAACGCTGTTATGATCCCATGCGGTCACTGTCGGAAGCGGATTTTCTACTGTTTCCCCAGCACCCTTATATCCTCCGTCATAGTACTTATGCAGGAATGATGTGACCAGTCCATATCTATTTGAGCTGTCAACTGTCATGATCGGATCTTCTATAGTCTGTCCTCTTACTCCATCTTTTGAAGTTTCAGAATGGTACTGAATCAATGTAGGACTGATAAGGCAATGCTCGTTTTTGCTCACAATCGTTGTAAGCGGCTCTCTAACATCCTTGCTTCGGTCTTTTGTAAATCCAGTCTGCCCGATCTGCACCATATACGGCTCCACAATCCCGTACCCGTGCTTTCCGGTTATGGTAGGCATCGGCTCTCTGATATCATTCGGTCTACGCTCACCGCCATGATTACACTGAATGATAAAAGGCTTTGGATTATTCAAAACGAATTTTATAAATCCTCTGGCTATCCTGTCCATCGTCTTTTGTGCCAGTGGTCTTACCGCCCGGATGCCGTATTTCTCCTTGATTTCTTCCGAAGTATCAAAGATGCTCGGACATGGTCGGCTGAAATCAATCTGTGTATATGCTCCAACATAAGGTTTTTTCAATCCTGCCTTTACCTCTTCACTGTCTGCCGGTGCGTGTGTCGGCTCCGGCCAGACGATCGGCTTGCCGTCACACCGGGCGATCATGAAAAATCTCTTTCGCATGGTAGGTGCTCCGTAGTCAGCGGCAATCAGCTCCCGGAATTGCACTTCGTATCCTAAATCCGTGAGCTGCTGAACGAATTTCTGAAATGTTTCGCCCTGCTTTGCCTTAATCGGATGGTGTCGCCGTCCAAGTGGTCCCCAGGTTTTAAATTCTTCCACATTTTCAAGCATAATTACCCTCGGTCGAACAAGTCCCGCCCATCTACAAGCAACCCATGCCAAACCTCTAATAAACTTATCTTTTGGTTTTCCGCCTTTTGCTTTTGAAAAATGTTTGCAATCAGGCGAAAACCAAGCCAGTGCTACAGGATGTCCGTTACATGCCTTTACCGGATCGACCGCCCACACGTTTTCACAGTAATGCTTCGTGTTCGGATGGTTCGCCTTGTGCATCTTGATAGCTTCTGGATCATGGTTGATGGCTATATCAACACTGTATCCGGTTGCCATTTCTATACCAGTGGAAGCGCCGCCCCCACCGGCAAAATTGTCAACTATCAATTCTCCATGTATCATTTTCTTCAAAAGGAACCCGGCGCGCCTTTTATCCGGATAGGTCCCGGCTCCTTTCATATTATTGTAGTTTTTACCTCTTTGATGTATAATGATTTTAATTTACACATAAGGAGGAATTTTTATGTCTAAGGATATAACTAATAACTTCAGCGTTTTAAATGCTGATTTGCCAGAATCAGTTGATAATGCATTAAAAAATCTTACAGATTTGCCTTCCAAAAATGTCGGTCAAACATTATCTGATTGTTGGTTTTTAGTCTTTGGCGGTATTTCACAATTAGCCGAAAAACGTAAATTAAAATATGCCAAAGACTTAGAAGAATTTAAGCAATCCTTAAGTTCAAAAATCACTTCTATTCCAAAAGAAAATCGTGTCGAAGCAAATACCCAAATAGTAATGCCTGCATTAGAAAATGCAAAATACTGTGTTGAAGAACCAAGTCTACGTGAAATGTTTGCAAATTTAATTTCATCATCGCTTGATATTGAAAAACAGGATATTGTTCACCCTTCTTTTTCGGATATATTAAAAACCATGACACCACTAGATGCTCAAAACTTAAAACTAATATTTGATAATTATCAGTTACCAATTTGCAATATTGTTAGAACATCTGATAACCCATCTTTGTATGCCGTGGTGTTGCAAAACATATTTTTAGAAAACTCAGAATGTACTATATATGAACGCCAATCTCTTTCCATCAGTTTTCTATCTAAACAAGGGCTAGTTGAAATTCCTTCATCGCTCTCCATACATGATGACGCTGCTTATTTTAAATATGAGCAATGTGATGAAATGCTACAAATTCAAAATCAATATCCAGATTATACATTTCAATTACAAAAACGTTTAGTAAAACCAACTCCTTTAGGCGTTTCATTTCTCGACATATGTTGTCCTGATTAACTCTTTAAACATTGCAAAGATATCATTTACATAGCTATCTATTATTTTCATATAGTAGATAGCTACAATTTTATTTACAACTAACGCAGTGATGATTGTACAAAGATTATTAATTATAAAGTATTTCATATATTCACCTCATTTCCGTCGGTTTCTCGCACCGCTCAAACGATATCACCCAAACGTAAGGATTCGCATCCCAACCGTAGCGGTCAAGGTCGGATTTCTTGATGGTGCTGTTCCAAATCCCTATAAACGATGTAATTGTCATGTTTTCATCAAGTCCTCCATTTGTGTGGATATACTTATCTGCTCCTTCTGCCAACGCACTTTCTGCGCTGATCTCTTGCAACCGCTCCACCCTCACATTCATAACCTTAAGCCAGATGCGTGCGGCTTCTTTTGGCATGTGGATGGATGGTTTCCATTTTGTAATATCTGCAATATCATTTCTTTGCCAATCTTCGTAGTAATAGTATCCTTTCGGTGCCTCTTTCCATGTTTCACGAACATACAGGATATCGCCCGTACAGATAGGACAGGTTCTCTCCGCTGTACTTAACTGTTCCGTATGCTCCTTATCAACAAAGTTATGTACTGCATAAGTTCTCTTGTCGGCATTGTAAAATTCCATATCCGGCACGGTATACTCATTTGCATCTTTGCATATACGCCGGGTACAACTCTTTCTCCCGTCCAGAATCGCCCGAACCATATCGGTATTGAATAAAATCGGTTTAATCGGCATCTACTCCACCTCTTTTCACAATCTCGATCATATCCGTCAATATTCCATCACAACTGAATTGCTCCATTTCACCCTGAAATTCTTTCAACTGCTCTACAACCTTGTCTAGGTCGTAGGCGGTCGGCTGTTCATTTATAATTCTGATATCACGGAAAAGTAAAACTTCCTCTCTGCTTGTTTTTGCGTGATATTCATGACTTTTTTCTAGTCGTTTTACCAATGCATCCGCATCAATCAGTCTCATTGTTTGCCCTCCTGTTCCAATCTGTAGTTGCTTTTGTTCGCTCGTCTTTTCCTGTTCTGATTCCACCGTCCTGATCCATATACATCTCACATTCATAGCTTTTTGGAAGTTCTGTTCCGCATTTCATACATTTGATTTTGAACATTACTCCAACATCCGAATGTGATGACTTATTTACAATGGTAAAGAACATTGCTTTTCCGCCGCAGAACGGGCATGGTTTAAGTTCTTTGTTCATTCTTCATTCCCCCAATCAATCATTTGACCGCAACTCGGGCAATAAGTGGGACTAGCACTTTTAAAGCATCTTGGGCATGATGGACAAATCATTGCGTTTCCCATAATTCTCGGTCGCTTCGCTGTCTGTTTCCCCATCGCCGCCCGGCACTCTTCTGTCGTGCTGATTGCACGGTACTGCTGAACTTCTTCCAGTGCCTTGATCGCTTCCTCAAAAGCTCTAAGTGTACTGCTTTTACTTTCCCAGCCCATTTCCTGCTTGATTATTTTTATTGCCTTGCTCTCATTCATGACTACACCTCCAACAGTTCCGGGTTATCAATCATGTTTCCGATCACTTCAAAATTCTCTGAATCAAAATCATCCAGTTCCTCGTAGTCATCACAGCGCAGCTCATTCGTACACCATCCGTTTTCATGCCACACGACACGCTTTCTCGTCTCATCTTCTGGAAACCCAACGTCGATATGCCCTGAAAGAATATCATTCTCAAAAATCAGCTTTCCGTTCTTATCCTTAAGTCCTGTGCACCAACAAATTGTGGATGGATCAATTTCCAGAGCATATAAATCTGATGCGTAACTAGGGACGATATAGTATTTTTCTCTTCCGGTAAATCCATATCGTACCAAACCGCCAATAACCCATTCTCCGTTATCAGTTCGTTTTGCTTTGCATAAATATCTATCTTCCATCACTTTCCTCGCTTTCTGCTTTTACCACCTTACTGTAAAACGTCTTTGCACACATACCACACGCGCTTGCCGCTTTCTCTATTGTGATGCATCCGGCTCTCCAATTCCTACGCATCTGGTCAAAATTCTCCGGCAATGGAATTGATGGTCTGCCAAATTTCACACCTCTGGCTTTTGCTGCCGCAATTCCCTCTGCCTGTCTCTGCCGGATATTGGTTCTCTCGTTCTCTGCCACAAAGGAAAGCACCTGCAGCACAATGTCGCTTAGGAATGTACCCATAAGGTCTTTCCCCCGCCTCGTGTCAAGCAGCGGCATGTCCAACACCACAATATCAGCTTCACGAAAACGTGTGATTCGGCGCCATTCCTGTATAATTTCATCATAGTTTCTTCCCATCCGGTCAATACTTTTTATGTACAGTACATCTCCTTTTTTCAGTTTGTGATAAAGAATTTTATATTTCGGGCGGTTAAAATCCTTACCCGACTGTTTATCCATATAGATATTTTTGTCCTCTATGCCCTGTTTATGCAGTGCATCAAGTTGTCTGGCTTCGTTCTGCTCTTTGGAAGAAACTCTGATATAGCCATATTCCATTGTTATCCCTCGCTTTCCATGTACGGCTCCGGCAGTGGCATCCAAGCATTTACAAATAATCCATATTTTGCATAGCTTTTGTCATCATCCCCCGGATAAAACGCACCGTTACCATCTTCATCAGTTTCATATCTTCCGATATCTGGAATAGTAAAGTTTTCAAACGATACCAGGATATATTTATCAGTATTAGGAATCTGCTCATCTACTGGAATCCATCCGCTTTCCTGCTCCAAAATCCTGTTGATTTCTTCCTCCGAAACCACTTTTGTTAGTGGAGAATACCCGCAGGCTTCTGTTGCTGCCTCAGATATCCGGTTCTTAATCCTGCTTATTGACATTATGATCCTCACTTTCTGCCAGTTTGGCATATTTCCAATCGCATACATATGCCGGTCTTTCAACACTCCAAGATGTTGCACCCTGTTCCCATGCATACACTGATCCATTTTCGTATTTTGCAAAATATCTATGAATCCAAGTGCCTTCGTCGGTTGCCCTAACCATAATCGGCGTATCAACTGGAACCTTACTCCAATCAACAGGTGGTTCAACCGGCTTGATATATTCGCTGTTCGCCCATTCGTTAACATTTTTTCTGCAATTAATATTACTGTTGAAATCACACTTGCTGCATGATGCACCACTGCACTGTCTCAGCTTTCCATCGATCATAGCAATGCTGTGTCCCTCACAGGCAATATTTAAAATTTCTTTTGCATACTTCTCTTTATTCAGCATCTTTCTTCTCCTTCCCGTACCGCAACTGATACGGTACTTCTCTGAATCTTTTCAACGCATCCTGGTCCGGGCGCTTTGTCGGCATTGACAAGTTATTATTCATTTTTCCGATAATTGTGCGGCGTTTCTTACCTTCTTTCCACATTTATATCTCCCCATGTCTCTTTCCGATTCTGTTCACAAGCTGTTCTGACCTCATATAAGCCTTATCCAACAGTTCTAAGTATTCACTAAAGGAAATCTGTGCTTTTTCAGATAACTCCCTCGGATAACGCTCTAACAAAGCCTTGACGCACTGTTTCATGTCTCCAAAATATCCGATTGTTCGAACGCTTTCTTTTTCATTGCCGTCCTTATCCTGTCCGGCATATCTCTGTCTCAGGGTGTGATTCAGAGAATCAATCTCCACAAAATATCCATCCTGCAGTTCCACAGTTAACTTGTCCATCAATCATTCCTCCTATATTTCATACGTCTTTCCGATAAAACGCTTGTCAATGTACTTACATTCCCATTCCAATACGCTTGCGATCCCCGTCATAGTTTCATATCCGGTAGCAAGGCAGTTAATCAAATATCTGATTCTCTCATAAACCTGTCTGATCTGATTTCCCGAAAATTTAAACTGTGTTTTAAGGCAGACACCCAACATAGCAAAATAATTAAATACCTGTGCCAGCAAAAACTTATTTGCCTGTATCATGCAGTTCGGTGCAATCTTTCTCTCTACCAGATAAAAGCTCTCACGATACGGAATCTTATTAGTTTCCTCTCTCACGTCAATCTTGCATTTATCTTTCAGATAAAAACCAAGTTCCTCGCCTGTCGTTCCATCCTTTGCATTCTCCACATATGCATCAATGGTCTGCTCAACCTTTATGATTCTTTTGTGTCCGAATCCGAACTTATCATGCAGTGCCTGATATGCCATCATACGGACGTTATAATAGGATTCCTCTATCAGATAATCCGCATTGCTTTGTGCCTTGGCGTGTCTCTGTATTCCGATCAGTTCACTCTTGGAATATCCAAGTGGCTGCATCCGCTTTTTCTTTCTTGCAAGTGCATTACTCATCCCGTACACCTTCTTTCTCTTTTCTTTCCCATTTTTCCATCAGATCAAAAAGTTCTTTTCTTACTTCCGCTTCATGTCCCTTGGCTTTTTTTACAGTATCATCCACGATATCTGTGACATGCTGCCATTGTTCATCTGTTAACGGATAAAACTTACTGATCTGCTGATCGATAAAATCTTTCTTTTTATTCAACCATTCACGTTGTGCATTATTTAAAATAGAAATCACACCCTTTTTGTAAACTTGTGATACCTTTTGTTACTAACAAATCCAGTAAAATCAATACTTACAGAGATTGGTAACAAGGTAACAAAGTAACAACAACCTTTTTACGCGTAGAAATTATTTTTTTATCTCAATTTTTTCATGTAAAAAAAATTTTTTAAACTATATAAAAAGTGAAAATCGCATGTTACCTGTGTTACTTGCTACCTCACATCTGTAATTTATTCTACTTAAATGGCAGCTCTTCCTGCTCATCCTCTGATATTTGCATGAAACCATCCTTATCAACCTCGATTCCGTCATCCAGTTTTAAAAACACACACCGGAAGTTCTTTCCCTCGATCTTCTTCTGCTTCGTATACTGCCCTGCCTGGGTCTGGATCTTGCCGTGCCGGTCCGCCCATGATAGAAATGCTTTTTTAGAAAATCCTCCGCCCTCACAGATCCTGTCAAATGCCGGGTTATAGATCACCGCATATCCATTTTCCAAAATGCCCCATTTCTCACAGGCTGTTGCCGCATCAAACCTTGTCTGGTTCATAGCGATCATTCCAAGGATATACTCATAACAGCGCTGATTATCTGACACGTCTGAATAGTCCGTAAGTGTTTCTTTTGCTTCATCCAGGGAAATATATACCCCATCCTTAAAAATGCTTTCTGTGGCGATTTTATCTGCTGTGAGAATTATGCTGAGAGACATTGCCTGCTTCTGCATTTTGTCAGAATCCATTAACCGGTTCATAAATCCCTTTTGTATGTTCCGCAATTCTGTTTTATCCATGTCCTTAATAACATCCACAAACACCCTGCCGGCAAATCCATAGTTTTTCTTGAGAATCTCAGCCGTACGCTGCGGATCATCATAGATTTTCTGTGAACACTCCAGCTCCAGAATACGGTTGATTGCCCCGCCCTGACTGACATAACTGTTCAATGGCCGTTCACCGTTTGTTATGATGCAGTTCTTCCACCGGTTCTCACGGTTGATTCCAAGCTCTTTATTACTCCGGCTCTTTCCCTTGCCGGAACACAGATCATAAACGATTCCTTCAAAATTCTCCCGTATTCTCGATGATGTTTTACTGGTATCATCAAGCATCATTGGCAGATGATTCAACATATCTGCTTTTGCTTCCAGTGCCACATCCGTTGTCTTGAAATCTCCTATGTACTGTGATTCGTCCGGATTTGCCCAGACAGATGCTGCGAGCATAAGACTGACAGATTTACCGCCCTCAGTTTCTCCCCACAGGTCCACAAAAAATGGAAGTCCTCCAAGCGGTTCGATCAGTACGGATGCAAAGGCTGCAGCAAGCATAAATTTAATTTCTGTTTTTCCGGTTCTGCGAAGTTCTTTCACATGTTCATACCAGGTATCTTCATTACCGCGTTCATGCACCGCATCAAACAGGCTTTTAAACCGACTGTCACCATCAAATACAATATTCTGGTCATATGGAATAAAATCGTTCCCGTTCCATCCAAGTTTACTGGTGGAGTTCTGCACCTCGATCAGTGAATCGTTCATATTTTCAATGTCTGACATGTACCGGACCAGGTGCTTTGCATTTTCACTTGTTACGGATATTCCTACACCGGACAACTGGACAATCTTGCTTGCCGACGTGATGACGGTCTTGGGAAATTTTTTTGTATACCATCGCCCGTTCCGTTTATATGCGATCTCAATCTGTTCTTCTCCGGTTTCCAGATTCTTAAGCCTTTTCACTGGAAGAATCGGATGATAACAGGCAAGCACTTCTCCAAACATGTTAAAGGTTCTTACACCGTCATCATCTGCAATCCAGGAACCAGAGTATAATTCATGTCCATCTTCAAAATAATCAAAGTGTGTGTAATTATCTGCAAGTTGCTGCGGATGGCTTTTCTTGGATGATTCAATTTCTTTGAATGTCTTTTTATATGCCCGGAGCATGGTATTGAATTTTTTCAATGTGCCTTTATGTTCTTTATCCAACTGCTCTGCACGTTCCTGGAATGATAAGAGCATTCTTGCCTTTTGAATCTCATCCGGCTCATTAAATATTTCAGTAAATACTTCCTCTGACAGAATAGATTCGGCATCATACTCTTTCAGTAATTTCAACCTATGCCACCCCTTTCCAATTCTTTTTGTAATACCTCATCATGGTGCAGGCAGACCATCAACGCATTCTGACAGTCACACCATACATCCGATAAAGGTTCTGATTTTTTCAGCCATGTAACATATATGCCAATAAGCTGATTATTCAAATCGATTTTTCTTTTTAGACTTTCTTCCTCGCGTTTTCTTTTTTCCTTTGCTTTCTGCATGTGATATATGGTCATTTCAGATGCTTTTGTTGGTTTTTCATAAGTTCCACCAAGGCTGTAAAAAGCTGTCTTAAAATCACAATGTTCCATGCCTTGAACGAATGAAAAAATGTCCCCATTTGCTCCACATCCAAAACAGTTGTACGAATCTTTATATATTTTCATGCTGGCCGTATGATCACCGGTGTGGAACGGGCAGGGAACAAATCCCGCCCTGTTTGGATGAAAACCATATGATTCAACTATGTCACACATGGAATGAGACTGTTTTATTTCATCTACCGTCATTTAAAATCTCCACAATCTTTTTGCCCGTTTCCGATTTCTCACAGAACACAAAATCCACATTGTATCTATCTCTAATCGTGCACAGACTTTTATATAGCTGCATTCCATCTACCGCCTTTTCAGAGCACACTGTTTTTACCTTCCGCCCATTAACGGTCTTCCATCGGATTTCATGTTTTCTTGGGTTCTGCCAGAAGTAAACATCTTCTAATGTTTTTATATCTTCCCCGTGCTCCACCAGAATCACGATCTTAATATCCTGCTGTATCGCCCGAACCAGTTCAGCTTTAAAACGTTCGTGCTGCTGACAGACATTCCCGCACAGTTCCTTCAAGTCTTTTTTGCGATCAATTACCAGTCTTGGGTTATCCAGAGACTGATAATCGCCTACATACATTTTGGACCGGAAATATTTAACTCCAATGTCATCAAACTGGGTCCGGATCCGTTCCCATTCTTTTTTATGTTCCCTTGTGTCTACTTGTATCTGCAACTAAAACACCTGCCTTAATTGAATGGCAACTCTTCATCGATCCCATCGGGAATATTCATGAAACCATCTGCATCTTTCGGAGCTTTATCATAAAAACTCTGCGCGCTGCCTTTGTATTCCTTATAAGCCTTTGTTTCTGTCGTCTCTGGAATGCCGGCTTTCTCGACCTTGTCAAGCGATACGAACCAACGCATCACACGTTTTCTGACCTCTTTCCCGTTGTAAAAATCCATCTGCTCACCGAATACTCCGCCGATCTTCTTATTTTTAAACTGCGCACCGAAGTTATCGCCCCACTGCGTTGTAAATCCGGTATTGCTGTGCTCTACACAGGTTGTAAATGTCTTAAATGAACGATTGCACTTACCTTCGGCATCTTCTGTTAAAATGTACTGTGTTGCCTGGTTAGGCCATTTCTTATCCGGGCGGATATCATTCTTAAACTGCTCTGTAAAATACCCCGGTTGCGCATCATCTGGTGCAAAATCAAAAAGTACAACAATCATATCTTTTCCACTTTTCGATTTTGTTTCACTGACCTGCTTAATGATCAGTTTATGTCCACCAAGATCTACCGGAGTAAACTCTCCGCCTGCCGGTGTCTCATCGTAATTATTTGGTTTCTGCATTATTTTCCTTACCTCCGATTTCGTAATAATCTCTGATTGCTTTTTCAACTAACAGCATGTCATTATCAATGACCGCATCCTCAAACATGCCGATCGGCGACTTGCTGACTGCTCCATCTGCCGCCTGAGTGACAAATAAATGCTTATTTGACTCTACAATGCACCGCAGCACGATTGTAAACATACCCTCGATGCACACCTTTTCGTCTAACAGCTTTCCAATGGTTTTTGGTTTAATCTCTCCGAGTTCATTTGCTTCCTCATGCATGATCACATAAACAATCTTATCTGCCGGGACCTTCTCAATAATGAACTGGATCAGATTCCAGAAGTGATCACCGATCTGATTGTATAAAGTGAAAACTCCATTACCGCCACCTGCAGCACTATGTTTGCTCATGAACATATTTGTGATCAGATATCCGGCATCATCAATCACAATGTTCTTTGCCTTGGACTGGATCAAACACTTCATTACCGTCTGATAATCATCCGTGTTCCATCCGTCGATCTTCCCTTTAAATGGAAGTGGTTTATTTAAAACCCTTATAAGGTTCCAGTCCGGGTTTCCTGCGCAGTTTCTGAGGCTTGCGCTTTTTCCCATGCCGGATTTTCCAATAATAAGTACCGGGATCGCCATCACTCTTCCTCCTCTTCTTTAATAACCGCATTATCCGCAGCCGCTTTAATAAAGGAAGATGCTAACTCTTTTATACTGACACTTGCTTCCAGTTTTTTAGCTATCCCCTCTAAAATATCGCAGGCTTCCTCATCAATCCGGATGACTCCCCCGCCTTTTGCCTTATCTCTCGCAATAAGCTGTGTCTTTTTCTTTGTTTTAATTACTATTTCCATCTTTCTCTCCTATCTGGCTGTCCAGAATGGCAGCCCCATTATCATTTCTGCTCATTTAATTGACATGCTCTTTCCTTCTACGATCTCTGCGCCTGCCACACTGGTTCCTGCCTTTATCGCAGCCTTAATAGCAGTTTTGTCTGGCATCGGATCTGCAAATTTAAGAAATTCCTCTGGAAGCTGCGAAATATCAGTAACATTGACACTGGATGTCTTTCTGAATGAAATTGCTACCCTTGGTGTTGAAAATTTCTGTCCGGCAAGATAAGTTGCGAGGTATTTCTTAAGCGATTCAACCTTGTTTTCCGCTGCTTTCTGTCTCTCTGCAAATGACTGCTTTTCTGCCTTTAATGCCTCAGCATCCGCTGTCAAATTTTTAATATAAAGAGCGATATTCTCAATCTTCGTGTCACGCTCCATTTCCAGCTGGTCCAATCTATCAGAATCAAGGATCTCCCCTGTCTCCTGATCCCAACAGTTCATGATTTCATTTTCAATCTCAAATAAATTCATATTTACCACCTTTCATTTTCCCATTTCTCGTACATTTCTTCATCCAAGCGCATCTCTGCCATTTCTTCCTCTCTGGCCAGACGTTCATATAAACGATGTATTCTTGCCTGCTCTACTTCCTGTTCATCAAACAGATCTGCATTATCTGGTACATATTCCATTACTGCACCTCATAACTCTCATACTTCTCAACTCTGAGAACATCATTATTGCTCGATCTTGCCAGCTGAATATCCTTGATCTCATGAATATTCATACTCAGGTAACCATCAGCTGACATTGTTAATGACAACAGGCTGTCGATTTTGTGATTCTCCAGTGTATTTTTAATACAATTAATTGCCGGTGTGATTGCCTGTGCGATCAATTTAAACTCTTCTAACTCATCTCTTTTACTCATAATTCTCAATCTTCCCTTCCTTAATATATTTTTCTACTTCCTCTTCATCAGGAAATGTATATATTTCAGTACCTGAATGGTAAAAAGATGCATATATATACCAAACACCTGAAAAACTATATCTCCCTTCAACAGAAACATGTTCATCGAAATACTCTGCATACGCCATAAGATCATCCATCGAAAGAACATGCAATCGTTTATCTGCATTCAGCGAAACATCGATATTCAAGTCTTTTTTCATCTGGATAATCTGCTTCTGCGTTTCAATAACCTTTTCCAAGGCTACCACTTTCATCTCAATACTTGCGTCCACTTGTTTTTTCCTCACTTTCATGTTAAAATACATCAAAAGGATTTTTCTAAATCCTCTTGGTAAATAGCACCTGTCCTCGCCAAAGTTCAGGGTGCTATTTTTCTTTTTCACTAAGTAACCATCCCTTCATCTGATGATAAATTGGCACATAGCTTTCAGCATTAACTTCGATATTGAAATCAAGTCCCACTTTTGCAATAATCATGCCAACAGCCATATCCTCTACTTTGGGATTCTCTTCCTCACTTAAACATTGTGCATTTGTCACTACCTCGCCTCCTTCATACTGTCACTGCAATCGATCAGTTCTATATCCCCATCCAGCTTGTCCGCCTGATGAAAATAAAACATCTCAATCTGCATCTCTCTTCTGCGCTCCGATAGAACTCTCAACCCATATCCAGCTCCGGCGATAAATCCACCAAGGATGCAGACTGCTCCGGCGTAGTACATGTAAATGCCGTCACTGTCGAGACAGCACATGGCAAGCATTGATATGATCCCGCCGGTTGCCATGATGATTTTAGATAAACGTCTCACACACTATCACCTCCCATCATAATTTCATCAAAGTAAGAATCTCCGAATCGGAAACTTCCAACTCCTTGAACAAAATCAGCATATCCGAATAGCTGAATAAACTCTTTTTCAACCGATTACTAAATGCCGACTGAGTAATTCCGATCATTTTCGCTAAATCTGCCTGAGTTAACTCCTTCTCATACATCTTCCCGACAATCCATTTGCTGAAATCGCTGACTTTGTATTCTTTTTTCTTAATGGTCACTCTAGGCATTCAACCACCTCCTACTCTACCGGAATCCCGATCACACTCTCCATCAGATCAATGTGATCTACAGTTATATGTACCTCGGTATGCGGATCATGGTTCTTTTTCAACCAGTCGACTACCGGCTTACACAGTTTTTCTAACTCTTCTGCTTCGCTCATATTTCTCCTTTCTCTCTGCTGTTCCTTCTATTGAACTGGTGTTGTGGTATCCTCTAATCAAGCAGTTTGTCTACTTTTACCTTAAGGATTTTTGCAACTGCATTAAGGTTATCCACTGTTGGACTGGCATTGTTCCATTTAGAAATTGCCCCGTTACTTAAGCCAGCTTTTTTTTCAACAGAAGCAACGCTTACGCCTTTTTCTCTACAAATTTCTCTAATTTTGTCGTATAGCAATTTAACACCTCCTTCGATTAATTTCTACATTTATATTGACACATAGTAGAAATTATTCTATAATCATTTTAACGACAAAACAAAAAAAGAAAACATTCTACTATGTGCCGTGAAGTAGATTTTTTTCTACTTCATGTTCGTATTGTATAGCTTTTTTTCTACGTTGTCAATACCTATTGTAGAATTTTTTCTACCTTTTTTTAGGAGGCGACTATGTCTACATATGAAATTATTAAAAAGCTATGTTCTGAACACGGAATTGCACTAACTGCGCTCGAAAAAGAATTAGGTTTTGGACGCGGTTCGCTTGGAAAATTAAAAAATGGTGGAACCTCGGCAAAAAGGTTGCAACAAGTCGCGGATTACTTTGGTGTTTCCATTAATTATTTAATAAGTGGAGAAAATAACTCTAGTACTGCAGAAGCACAATTAAACCAACGGGATGAACGCGACATTGCCAAACGTCTTGAAAACACACTTAATGCATTAGAAGATTCTCAGGAATCCCTTATGTTTTCTGGTGAACCTTTAGACGATGAAACCAGAGAACTTTTAAAAGCGAGCTTGGAGAACAGCTTGAAAATAGCTAAGATAAATGCGAAACAGAAATTTACACCAAAAAAATATCGCACAGATAATGAATAGGATGTGATCTATTGGATATTCAAAATGTAATATCGCGCCTAATAAAAAAATATAAAACCAATGATCCTTTTGAAATAGCAGATATGCTTAATATTTCAATTTTTTATGAGGAACTTGGAACAATTAATGGTTACTACAATAAGCCATTAAGAATGAAACAAATACACATCAATGATGCTTTGAGCGAAAACATGAAAAAATTTACATGTGCTCATGAGCTAGGGCACGCCCTTCTCCATCCAGATGTATCTACTCCTTTTCTACGATCGCAAACTTTGCTTTCTGTAAATAAAATGGAGATAGAAGCTAATACATTTGCTGTAAAATTATTAATTCCAGATGATATTATTAGGGAAAATAGAAATTTGACCACTCAACAACTTTCTCGTTTGCTGGGATATGAGCAGGCTTTGATAGAATTAAGACTGAAATCATATACAGCACAATAACTCAATTTGTAGAACTTTCTACATTTTTATGATAAAATGATGCCAAACATTCTTTTATTATATCCACGAAGGGGGAATAGGTTATGAAACAAATGAAAAAAATCGCAATTTCATTACTTATGATTTTGACACTTACCATGTCAACGGCTGAAACTCTGCCAACCATAACACCATCAATTACAGTTGAGGCCTCAACAAAAATGAAACTCAATAAAACAAAGGCATTTTTGATAAAAGGTCAGACCTTAACTTTAAAATTGTCTGGATTTAAAGGCAAAGTAATCTGGTCGTCTTCCAAACCCAGTATCGCTGCTATAAATTCCAATGGAAAAGTAACCGCCAGAAAAAAGGGTTCTGCCGTTATTACAGCTAAGGTGGGTACTAATAAATATACCTGTAAAATTACAGTGCAGACTCCGACTATCAATAAAAAATCTGTAACCTTAACAAAAGGGCAGAAATTCACTTTAAAATTAAAAGGAACCAATCAGAAAATAAAATGGAGTTCGTCACGAAAAGATATTGTATCCGTAAATTCAAAAGGAATCGCAACAGCAAAAAAAGTAGGAAAAGCAACGATAACAGCAACGGTATTAAATAAAAAATACACATGCAGCATTACTGTAAAAGGCAAACAGACAGAATCACAGCCTTCAAATACTGATGATGATTCAAACGATAATAATTCAAATAATAACAATTCAGATACCGATAGCGGCAATGACAATTCAAACAATACAGACAGCACCGAAGATCCTGTTACCTCGTATGTATATATTTCACCAACAGGAACTAAATATCATAGCATATCAAACTGTGGGAGGATGAATCCAAATACAGCTACAAAATTAACGGAACAAGAAGCAATAAATAAAGGATATACTAAATGTTCAAAATGTTTTTAAAATAAAAACCGCCCCACCAATAAGCGGAGCGGTAATGCAATTGCTCTGGATGAACAATCGCCCTCAACAAGCATATTGTATCATTCGGAGCAGCCAAACGCAAGCGGAACACCAGTTCTCTTCTGGCTGTTATTTTTATACCCAAAAACCCCTCGATTTCGATGGGTTTAGAAGAAAGGATGATATATATGAAGATTGAAAAACTCCCAAGCGGCTCCTACCGGATCAGAAAAATGTACAAAGGGCAAATGTACACGGTTGTGTTTGATGAGAAACCAACACAGAAAGAAGCCTTACGGGCAATATCAGAGAAATTGGACAGCGTTCCTCCTGCTTCCACTATTCCAACAACCTTCCAATCAGCCTGTGATGAATTTTTCAGAATCAAAGGTAATGTTCTTAGTCCTTCCACTAAAAATGGCTATATGAGCATATTCCGTAACTTATCTGATGAATTTAAAAGCCTTAGACTGTCGGATATAAAACAAACTGATATTCAAAAAGAAATAAATGATTATTCAGTATCACGTTCTCCAAAAACAACTGCAAACGCAAATGGCTTTATTCTCTCTGTTATGGAAACATTCCGGCCAGATGCAGTATTTCATATCACATTGCCACAGAAAGAAAAAAAAGAACCATACATTCCAACAAGCGGCGAAGTCAAACTGATTTTAGAAAAAGCCACTGGAACAAAATACTACATACCGCTCCTACTTGCATGCTGCGGACTCCGTAGAAGTGAAATCCTTGCATTAGAGCTTTCTGATCTATCAGATGACAACATTCTGACAATTAATAAAGCAATGGTCGTTGGCAGCGATAAACAATGGCACATTAAATCAACTAAGACAACTAACAGCTCCAGGAAAATTATAATACCGGAGTTTGTTGCCGACATGATCCGGGCGCAGGGATATATCTATAAAGGCTCTGCCAATCAGATCTACGAAAATTTACAGAAATATCAAAATGAGCTCGGTATTCAAAATTTTAAACTGCATGCTCTCCGTCATTATTTTGCCACAATGATGAGTCAGACGATGAGCGAAGAAGATGTTATGAAAATGGGTGGATGGTCAACACCCCATGTGATGAAAGCCGTGTATCGCCATTCCACCATTGACAGAGATAAAGAGAAACAAAAGAATGCAATGAACGGATTATTTAAGAATTTGTCATGACAAAATCCATGACAAAAAATTACATTTATGACATAAATTTGGCATAATTTCAACTTATAATTCATTGCGCAAAAATAGCCTGAAACCTTAGGAAAATCAACAATTTTCCAAGATTTCAGGCATTTTCTTTGAAGTGGACCTGACGGGAGTCGAACCCGTGTCCAAAAACCAATCCCCTGTCCTTCTACGAGCGTATCCTATGTTTTAACATTCCCTCTGCCAGACCTGCGTAGGCACAGTTCCGGTTTCAGTAGCTTCATCGTACGCCCGCAGACTCAAAGCTTTGCCTGCGTCGTTTCTCACATAGTCGAAGCCTGGGTCCTAAAGTGTGAGTGCTCTAGGTCAGACTGCTGCCATTAGGCAGCGTATGCTAAATTATCTTCAGCGTTTAATTTTAATTTTGGAATTTGACGCATCCCGTGCGACTCGCTTCTCCAGCTTCATGATCCCTGTCGAAACCATTACAAGCCCATAAATATATATTTCAGATGCAGCCCTTTCACACACAAGATATCATTTCCTGTGAATCAAAAAGACCACATCATCCATTCTTTTTCCATAAATTTCTTTAGTACAGATTCTTTACTTTGAAATCTCGCTCCGCCTCACGCCGCATATCCTTCTTTGCAATATCCTGACGCTTATCATACTGCTTCTTACCTTTTGCAAGCGCAATATCAACTTTTACAAGACTTCCTTTAAAGTATACCTCAACCGGCACTAAAGTATAACCCTTTTCTGCGATTTTTCCGACCAGCTTGCGGATCTCTGACTTGTGCATCAGAAGCTTCTTCGGACGCAGCGGATCGCGGTTGAAGATATTTCCCTTTTCATAGGGACTGACGTGCATGCCATAAATAATGACTTCTCCGTTCTCGATACGGATAAACGCTTCCTTGATACTGCATTTTCCCATGCGCATGGATTTTACTTCCGTGCCATGCAGCTCAATGCCAGCTTCATAACGCTCCTCTAAGAAAAAGTCATGGTAGGCTTTTTTGTTGTTCGCAATCAGTTTTTTTTCTGTCTTTGCCATCATGCCCTTCCTTTCTTATCCAATATCCAGCCTGTATAGTATACCCCGAAATGCCGGGGAACGCAAGATGATTTTTTATTCTTCCTCATTCTCCCGCACCACACGAAAGTCGATTGTACGCAGTATCTTGTCAGTTCCTGTCACCATGACATGTACGCGCTGTCCTAGTTTATAGCGGATGTTCGTCACCTCGCCAACCAGCTCATAAGTACTTTCATTATAATGGAAATAATCATCTACAAGTGTTGTCACATGTACGAGCCCCTCCACCGTATTCGGAAGTTCCACATAAAATCCCCATTCGGTCACGCCGGAGATCACACCCTCAAACACCTCACCGATACGCTCTGACATATATTCCACCTTTTTCAGCTTGTCAGTCTCACGCTCAGCCTCATCCGCGCGGCGCTCCATCTCGCTCGAATGTTTCGCAACTTCCGGCAGGATCTTGTCATAATGCTCTATTTTCTTTGCATTCATCCGTCCGCGCAGATTGTCCTTGATGATACGATGGATCTGCAGATCCGGGTATCTGCGGATCGGTGATGTAAAATGACAGTAATAAGGTGTTGCCAGTCCAAAATGACCGGTGCTCATGGTCGTATACTTTGCCTGCTTCATGGAACGCAGTGTCAGCCGGCTGATCAGTGCCTCCTCCGGCGTTCCATCGATCTTTTGCAGCAGCTTCTGCAGTTCTTTCGGATGCACTTCGTCCTGTCCGATATGGATAGAATAACCAAAATTATTGATAAATGTCGATAACTTCTTGATTTTTTCAGTATCCGGGTTGTCATGTGTACGGTATACAAACGGCAGTTCCTGCCAGAAATAATCCTGCGCTACCGTTTCATTGGCGATCAGCATGAAATCTTCGATGATCTTCGTTGCAACATTCCGCTCGTAAGGCTTAATCTCGACCGGTTTTCCCTTGTCATCGAGCACGATCTTCGTCTCCGGAAAATCAAAATCGATCGAGCCGCGCTTCATACGTTTTTTGCGCAGAATCGCAGCCAGTTCCTGCATCAGTTCAAACATCGGAACCAGTTCTTCATACTCTCTGATTTCATTTTCATCATGATCTTCAAGGATTTTTTTCACACTGGTATAACTCATGCGGCGGTCGACTTTGATCACGGACTCTGCGATCGTGTGATCGATCACATTTCCCTTCGCATCGATCGTCATCACACAGCTTAAGGTGAGGCGGTTTTCGCCTGCATTTAAAGAACAGATCCCATTTGACAATTTATGCGGCAGCATCGGGATCACGCGGTCGACTAAATAAACAGATGTACCGCGGGATAATGCCTCCACATCCAGTGCGCTGTGCTCCTGCACATAGTTTGAAACATCCGCAATGTGCACGCCAAGCTTATAGTTATCTCCCTCTTTTGTCAGTGTGATCGCATCGTCAAGATCCTTCGCATCCTCCCCGTCGATCGTGACCGTCTGCCAGTCCCTGAAATCCATGCGTCCTGCCATATCTGCGGTGCTGACTTCGTTCGAGACATTTTCCACCTGATGCATGATCTTTTCTGAAAATTCTACCGGCAGGTCGTAAGCCTTTACGATAGACATAATGTCTGTCCCCGGATCATTGATATGACCAATGATCTCAACCACTTTCCCTTCCGGTTTTCTTCCCTCTTTGCCGTAGTCCGTGATCTCGACCACGACCTTATGTCCGCTGACAGCTCCTTTCGAACGCTCCTGCGGAATAAAAATATCTGAACCGAATTTAGGATTGTCCGGCACGGCAAATCCAAACGTCTTACTTTTTTCATAAGTACATACGATTCGTGTGGTACCGCGGGATATAATTTTTGTAATCGTACCTTCCCTGCATTTTCCACTATTCTCAGAAGTAACCGCCACCTGAACCGTATCCATATGAAACGCACCATGCACCTGTGATTCCGGGATGAAGATATCTTCCTCTTCCCCCTCGATGCTGACAAATCCAAAACCTCTTGCATGCGCCGTAAATGTACCGATTAAGTATTTTCCTTCTGATTTGATATATTTTCCCTTGGAAGTCACCTCGATCCTGCCATCCATCACAAGCGCGTCAAGTACTTCCTGCAGTTCACTGCGCTGGGATTTCGGTACTGATAAAACGACTGCCATCTCCTTTGCTTTCATCGGTACATAAAACTCATCGCAGATAAACTGGTAAATTGTCTTTTTCCGTTCTTCTAAAATTGTTTTCTCCATAAACCCCGTCCTTTTTTCTTATGAAAAAAATGACTGCCGCATCTGCGACAGCCATCCATTCATCTTAAAAAATACTCATATTTAATACCGCTGCAATCACGATAAACAAGATAACAAAAATTCTGGTCAGTTTTACTAACATACCTTCCATGGAACGTCCTTTGTTCTTGCCCCAATATGTGTCTGCTGCACCTGCGATTGCTCCAAGTCCTGCGGATTTACTTTCCTGCATTAAGATGATAACTGTCAATGCCACACTGATTATAATAAAAACTACAGTCAAAATTGTTTTTACAACTGCCACGATCGTTCCCTCCTAGGTTACAAACTCACAACTTTAATCATTGTAACATAGATGTTTCCTTTTTTCAACCCATTTTTTCAGCTTTCTGCTTTTCAGTGATTTCTTCCGGCACAAACACCGCATCCTCTGCCAGTTCCTCCTCAATGCGTAAAAGCTGGTTATACTTGCTGGTGCGCTCTGCGCGGCACGGTGCTCCCGTCTTGATCTGTCCGGCATTGACCGCCACTGCAAGGTCTGCGATAAATGCATCCTCCGTCTCCCCGGAGCGATGGGAAATGACCGTATGATATCCGGCTGACTTCGCCATCTCAATCGCATTTAACGACTCCGTCACGGTTCCGATCTGGTTTACTTTGACAAGGACTGCATTTGCAGCACCAAGTTTAATTCCGCACTGGATACGTTTGGGATTGGTCACAAACAGATCATCTCCGACAAGCTGTACTTTATCACCAAGTCTCTTTGTCAGTTTCTGCCATCCTTCCCAGTCATCTTCGAACAATCCGTCCTCGATAGAAACGATCGGGAACTGCTGCACGAGTTCCTCATACATGGCGATCATCTCTTCAGAACTTCTTGCGATCTCCTGTTCTTCCCCATTTCCCTTTGACTCTCCCGGAAATACATAGACGCCGCGCGCCTCGTCATACAGTTCACTCGCCGCCGCATCCATCGCATAAACGATATCCTCCCCGACACGGTAACCTGCCTTTTCCACCGCTTTTGAGAGATAAGAAAACGCTTCTCCCGTATTCTTAAAATCCGGTGCAAAACCGCCCTCATCCCCGACTGCTGTACTCATACCGTTTTCGTTTAAGATCTGGCGCAGAAAATGATATACTTCTGCACCCATTTTAAGAGCCTGTGAGAAACCGCGTGCTCCGACCGGCATGATCATAAATTCCTGAAAATCAAGCGTATTTTTTGCGTGGACACCGCCGTTGATCACGTTCATCATCGGAACCGGGAGCGTTTTGGCATTGGTTCCGCCAAGATAGCGGTATAATGGCATATCCAGTGCCTTTGCAGCCGTCTTTGCACAGGCAAGCGATACCCCGAGGATCGCATTTGCCCCAAGGTTTCCCTTATTATCGGTTCCGTCAAGTTCCACCATTGCGCGGTCTAATTTTGCCTGCTCTAACACATTCATCCCAAGCAGCATTTCCCGGATTTTTGTGTTTACATGATCCACGGCCTTCTGCACACCAAGGCCGAAATAATCTTTATCACCATCACGCAGTTCGATTGCCTCAAATCTTCCCGTACTTGCACCGGAAGGGACAGACTCTCTCGCCGTGATCTTTTTGCCGGTTGTCTCTGTCTCGGCAGTCACCTCGACCTCCACCGTCGGATTTCCTCTTGAATCCAATATCTGTCTTGCATGCACATCTGTGATCTTAATTTTTAATGACATAAAAAAATTCCCCTTTCACACAATCTTTTTCCGTAGTATGTGTAATCGGGGAATCATTTATAACTTTTTTACGGTAAAATAAATTTTTGCAGCGTCGTATATAAAAGTTTCGGATCGATCGGTTTTGCAAGGTGTTCACTCATCCCTGCTTCTTTCGTCTGTCTTCTGTCCTCATCTCCTGCGTTTGCTGTCATTGCAATGATTGGAAGTTCTTTGACATCTGCTCTGTCTAAAGCACGGATCTGTCTTGCTGCCTCAATTCCGTCTAAAACCGGCATGCGAATATCCATCAATATCGCATCAAAATAATATTCCGGGGCATCTGTCACAAGTTCCACCGCTTTCTTGCCATTTTCCGCTGTGACAACCTCAAACTGTTTCTTTTCCAAAAGTCCCTTTGCAACGATGACATTAAGCGGATGATCCTCAACAAGCAGAATCCGCTTTCCCTCAAAACTGATATTCTCTGTTCTTTCCTTCCGCGCCTTTTTCCGGCGGTCAAAATCAAGTTTTGCGGTCACGGTAAACACGGTGCCTTTTCCTTCCGCACTCTCTACCGTAATGTCACCATCCATCATCCTTGCATAATTGCGCGCAATGGACAGTCCCAGACCGCTCCCTCCATAAACACGGGTATTTTCTTCATGCTCCTGTGTAAAAATTTCAAATACTTTTGGCAGAAAATCTTTTGCGATACCAATTCCATTATCGGAAACGACTGCGGTCAGCTGTACTCTTCCATCCGTTTCCTGCTCTGCAACAGAGACGTTGACATTTCCACCTTTGGGGGTAAATTTCACCGCATTGTTGATCAGATTTACCATGATCTGTTCTAACCTTGTGGAATCCCCAATATACACTTCCGAGATTGTCTTTCTTCTTTCAAAAGAATAGCCGACACCTGCCATGACTGCCTGTGCCTTCGCTAACATATTGACACTATCCCAGAACTTATCTCCCTCAAATGCCCGGATAGCAAGTTTCATGCTGCCACTCTCGATTCGCGACATATCAAGAATATCATTTAGCAGTGCTAAAAGATATTGGGATGCTGAATCCAGTTTTTCCGTATAATCAAGCACCTGCTCCCTGTCATCAAGCGATGAGCGTATCATGGAATTTAAACCGATGATCGCATTCATAGGTGTCCGTATCTCATGGCTCATTCCGGCTAAAAATTTCGTTTTTGCCTCATTGGCTGCCTCTGCCATCTTCAGTGCTTTCTCCAGCTGCTCCTGTTTTTCTTTTTCTTCTTTCACAATGTCCTCAACATCGGAAAGCATTAAAAGCAGTGTACCTGTCTGTTGATTTAAATACATACAGCGGATCTGTTTCTGACGGTACTTTCCATTTTTCGAACGCAGCGGAACCTCTACGATATACACATCCTGTGATTTTAAATGTTCACGGATATTCGACAATTCCATAGCTTCTGACAACCGCTTCTTTTCTTCCTGCGTTTCCACGCGGTCGGCCAGACATTGCAGCTCACCTTCATATTGATTCTGTTCAGCCTGTGAATCAAGCGCATACTGACCGCCAGTATGCAGGTGATCCCCGCCTGCATCAGATACATCTGGATGGGACACACCAGAAAACAGAATGCAAGTCCAACCAGAAGATAATATGCCGTTGTGCTTTCCCGTCCACCAAATATAATATGATTCATGGCAAAAAAGGAACCTATTGCAACGTACTCGACCGCGATCAAAACAGACAAACGGATACCTGAATCTCTTTTCGAATAAAAGGAAACAAACAGTAAGATCAGAAACAATGCTGCATATAAAATACACATATGTTCATGGTAATAGTCTGCCTGTTTTCTCCATAATATGTAAAATGCCAGCATAAATGACAGGCACACCATGGAACTGTTTAAGACACAGAGCACGATTCTGTTCTCATGATCCACCTGCTGCCTGCATTCTGCCAGCACATCCGCTTTCAAAAATTTTTTCAGTTTTTCTTTCCAGTCTTCCCAAAACTTCATCATTCTGTCCCGATTCCTTTGGTCTTTAAGAAATCTACCCAGATGTTGTATTTCGACCCGTACAGATGCAGATTGTCAAACGTAAGCTCCTGTTTTAATCCACCCTGATCATCGCACACCACTTCATTGACATCAATATAAAACACACGAACACCATCCGCAAGCTGCTGTATGCGCTGATTTCTCGCATCAATGCCCGGATTATTAAAAATCGGATCTGAATCAGATTTTTTCTGGGTCACATGCATGATCGCCTGCACATAAATGACCGCATCCGGCTGCAGTGTTTTGAATTTCTCCACTGCATTCTGATACTCATTCATAAACCCGTCCAGTGTTCCACGTCCCATCTCATTGATACCGATCTGAAAATACACCTTTTTATACTGCTTTGCCTTCAAGGCTTCCTCTAATGTCACCTTTTTCCCGTTGACCTCACAGAATGCATCTGTCCACAGATCATAAATATTCATACCAACAGTTGCGAAAAAATCGGAATGATCCAGTCCACCATAATCATGCAGACCTACCGTTCTCGAATCTCCAATAAAAACTGCATCATCAAAATAACTGTCATCCACCTGTATAAATTTCTTTGGTTTTGCAGCCGCCGTTTCTGTATCCTGCATTACTGTTTCCGTCTGCCCTGCCACGTTTTCCTCATCCGTCGTTTCTGTACTTGCAATGACACTTTCCTGGTTCTGTGGTTTTGTTCCATCCGGCAACAGATCCGGCAACTCTTTACTCCAAGGATAAATTTTATCATGAATTCCGTCTAACACCAATACAAAATACGGAGTTTTTTTTACATCGATGGAATAATTTTTATAGATCCCGTCTTTTTTTAAATATCCGATCAGGGAAAGTACCCCCCAGCCAATGATCAAAAAGACAGCAACCCTGCATTTCATTATTTTTTTCACGCTTATTCACCAGTCCTAAAAATTAAAGTACAAAAACGGGTTATTCGTAGAAACTGCCATATAATAAAGACTTAATCCTAACACCACGATCACCGCCAGACTCCCCAGCCATTTTTTTTCAAATACCTTATATAAAGCTGTCGGGTATGGAGTGGAAAAAACAATCCCCATCAGAAACAGTGGACCGTAATCTTTCAGATACTGCAAAAAATCCATCTGTCTGACCGTTTCTCCCACACCGAAAAATGGAAACATTCTTGCATAATAGACACCAAGCTGTCCTACATCCGCAATCGCAAATGCCATCCAGGTAAGCGGTACTACAAGCACCAGATATACATGGGAAAGTATTTTGCTTTTTTTCAGAAACTGCAGTAAAAATGCTTTTTCCAAAGCAAGCAGTAAGAGCAGTGATGCTCCCCAGATCAGAAAATGTCCCTCTGCCCCATGCCAGACGGCAGTCAGACTCCATACCACAAATAAATTAAATATCGTACGTGCTTTTCCCTTCCTGTTGCCGCCAAGCGGAATATAGACATATTCCCGGAACCAGCGTCCAAGCGTAATATGCCATCTTCTCCAGAATTCGGATACCGATCTTGAAATATAGGGATGTTTAAAGTTTTTCGGAAATTCAAATCCAAGCATCCGTCCCAGTCCCAATGCCATCAGAGAATAACCGGAAAAATCAAAATAAAGTTCGATCGAATATGCAAACGCTCCCATCCATGCCAACGGTGTTGAAATACTTTCAAAGCCGATTGCCTGGATGTTATTCCACAAAAGTCCAATACGGTCTGCAACGATCACCTTTGCACCAAGTCCCAGTATCAGTATTTTTAATCCGGATTCAAACTGTTCGAAAGTAACGGTTCTGCTGCATAAAGCCATACGGACCTCCGAATAGTTGATGATCGGTCCGGCAATCAGCTGTGGAAACATCGTCACATACGTTCCAAGCCGGATAAACGATTTTTCCACCGGCACCCTTCCCCGGTAAACATCGATGATATAGGCTGCAACCTGGAACGTATAAAAACTAATACCGAGCGGCAGCTTATCCATGAAACCGCTATACTTAAAAAGGAATAAAACACCAAAGTCGTAACACAGCGCCACGATCAGCAAAATCAGCTGTTTTTTCCCTCTTCCCTCATAAGTATCCCGGTACATCAGCCTGCCAAAAACATAGTTGATCACCACAGAAGCAAGTAAAAGCACTACATATTCTGCCTCACCTGCCGTATAAAATAAAATACTGCCCGCAAATAACACCGCATTTTTCCATTTCTGCGGTGTCACATAATATATCAGTAAAAAAAACGGCAAAAACCGGAATAAAAATTCAAAACTGCTAAATACCATCTTATCAGCTCTTTCTAATCCACATTATTTTTCAACACCGATTATTATAGCCAAAAAAATTCCTTATAACCACCTGTTAAGCAAAGTTAGTAAATTTGTAAATTTTTTGTGATTTTTGTTACATCTTGGAAATATTTTTCAATCTCCCCGACAAAGTACAAAGACCCAAATGCGATCGTTTTGTGTGCCACATCCAGCCGTCCCGGCATCAGTTCGTCAAAAGAGTGTAAAAGTCCGGCATCGCAGATTCCCTTTGCCCGGATCTTCTCCGACAGCTCCTGTGCCGCCAGTGCCCTCTCTGACTCTACCGTCACCGTCTTAAAATCCAGTGCAAGCGGCAGTAATTCCTCGATCATTTCCTCATAGTTTTTATCTGCCATAACTCCCATGACAAAATGAAACTTCTCTCCCGGAAACAAAGTACGAAGACTTTCCGCTAATGCCGCCACTCCGTTACCATTATGTTCACCATCCACCATAAAAAACGGTTCCCGGCTTAGGATCTCCACCCGTCCTTCCCATCTTGTCTTTTTGATTCCTTCTCTGATATAGTATTCTGCCTTTTCATCTGAAATTCCTCTGTCTTTCAGAAAAATTTCTGCGGCAAGGATCGCAGCAGCCGCATTTTCATACTGGTGGACACCAAGCATTGCCATCTCAAGATTTTTGTATTTCTGATAGGAAAAATACTGTCTGCCATTTTCATAGCGGCATTCGGTCACGTCATGCATATCCGCAATCTTTATCTCAGTAACTGCTTCTTTTTCCGCTGTTTCCAGCAAAACATCCATTGCATCTTTTTCCTGGCTCTCTAATACCAGTTTTGTACCCTTTTTGATAATTCCCGCCTTCTCCGCCGCAATTTTATCTAATGTATCACCTAAAACCGCCATATGGTCATACCCGATTTTCGTGACCACCGTAACCTCCGGCACGCCGATTGCATTGGTTGAATCTAATCTTCCCCCAAGCCCGGTCTCTATCACGGCAGCCTGACACTGTCTGTCCCTGTAATAGAGCAGTGCCATTGCCAGACAATAATCAAACATCGTCGGTACTGTCCCAAAGTCCTCCTCAAGCAACATGTTTCCAAGTTTTGTCACTTCTTCACGGGATATCATCTGTCCGTCCACACAGATCCGCTCCCTGAAATCAACCAGGTGCGGTGAGGTAAACATTCCGGTACGAATCCCTGCTTCCTTTAAAATTGAGCACAAAAAAGCAGAGACGGAACCTTTTCCGTTCGTCCCCGCTATATGGATCACACTCATATTCTGCTGTGGTCTGCCTAACTTTTCCAGCATCAGCGCTGATACCTCTGCCCCCGGACGGTTTCCAAACCGTCTCTGATGTTCGATCTGATCTAATACTTCCTCATATGTCAGTTCTTTCATATACTGTCCTTTCCCTGACGGATGCTGCAGTCCTCATACGCCGGCAGATCGGTAACTGACACTTATTCCGCCGTATTAAACTGCGATAATAACACCGCCGTCATTTGCATACATTGTGCTGACGCCCGCTGTATCCGTAACAATGATTTTTTTGAACTTTGCTATCTTTTCAATTTTTTCCTTTACTGCTTTTGCTCTCTCCGGACAATTACAGTGTGAAATTGCAAGCACCCTGTTCTCACAGTTTTTTGTCTTTGCAATCACATCCTGAATCATCTTATCCAGCGCTTTGTTCATGCCACGCGCCTGACCAAGCTGACAGATCGATCCTTCCTCTGTAGAACCCATTACCGGCTTGATATTTAATGTATTTGCAATAAATGCCTTAAGATTTGTCAGACGTCCGTTTTTTCGCAGAGTCTCTAATGTTTCAAGTACAAAAAATGTATTCATGGAACTGATATATTTCTCTGTTGCCGCAACAACTTCCTCAAAACTCATACCGGCCTCTTCACACTCCTGCACTTTCATACCGATCAGTGTCTCACCGACGGAAGCGGAACGGGAATTGAATACATAAATCTTCTTCTCGCCCGGATGTTCCTCCTCAAATAAATTTTTTCCAAGTTCGGCACTGTTATAAGATCCGGAAAGCTTGCCGGATAAAGTTACCACATATACATGATCGGCATCCCCTTCATAGGACTTCATATATTCATCCGGAGACGGGCATGCAGACTTTGGTCCGGTAACACTTTCCTTTACCCTGCGAAGAAAATCCTTCTGGTCAAATGTCTCGTCATCGCGGATATAGCATCCATCTACCTCTAACTCTAACGATACATTCTGATAATGTCCATCCTTTTTTAAATCTTCCGGCAGTTCTCCACAACTGTCAATCACGATCTTGTACATATCTTATAACCTCCATAGTCCGACAATTTGTTATTCAAAAACTTTTTATATGTTATTTTTTTCCATTACATGTAGTATCAATTACTACATAACATTAGCACAAAAACTTTGTTTTGTATAGAGGTTTCTATTATATTTTATATATTTTTTATCTGATATCTTTTCTACAAAAATTTCAGGATCAGTACATTCTGATCTCTGTCCTCAATGTACGATAATCCTGTAATTCCCTCACAATAATCGCGGATATGCTGTTCATCGATCAGATATGCTTTTGCCTGATCATATAAAGATGTATCCGAAAAACGAATCTCCTCCGTGACAGCTCCATTACGATAAGCAGCGCCATAAATCTGTCCGATCACTTCCGGCTCCCACCCGGTGATATATTTTCCTTCTCTTACATAATAATTATCTGCCGTTGCCGTACATTCCGGCAAAAGCAGTGTACCGTCCGCCTGATGCGTTTTGCTGATCTCAGCCGTAGTCACCCCGAAATAATTATAATTGATAAAAGTCCCCATACCGCTCGCACCATTGTTATAGGAAGAATTTCCCCATGTCGTATCCATAAAATAATATGCACCGTCAAGCTGGACAAGATTCCATGCGTGTGTGTCTCCCTCCGCAGTTCCTGTCACCACAACAGCCGGAATCCCCAGAAGTGTCAGCAGATACTGCGTGGCGTTGGCATATCCCTGACAGACTGTTTTCTTATTTAAAAAGACACTGATGATATTCTGATTTTGTTCCGTCCCCATTTGATATTCAACGTTTCCCGCCAGATATTCAAACACATATTTTGCCTTTTCATAATCTCCCAAGGATGGATCCACATTTTTTAATATGGAATCCACCACTGCGTCGATCCGCCTCTGATAGGAATCACGCTCTGTGCGCTCCATCGTATAACTTGGGGAAAAATCGATGCTGACAATCTTTTTTCCCATGGTATACTGTGTGTAGTTATAACCGGATACCCAGAAAATGCCCCCATGATCTGCTATCACAGAACGATATGCCTTCTCTAAAACTTTTTCATCACAGGTACTTACTTTTACCTTTGAATCATGTGCCAGAATGATCCGGTACACTTCGTCATAGACAGTCTTCTGCTCCGCCGTCAGCGTTTCATAAGCATATCCATGCGGCACTTCGGTATCCGCTGTTTCATTTTCCGTGCTTATCTCTGTACTCTTTGCCGTCTGTTCCTCTGCCGTACCGGAATATGTTTCTGCTTTCGCATTTTTCTGTTCTACACTGATCTGGTTTGTGATTTTTTCCGGAAACACACCTGTATCCTTAAGCACTCCGGAATATTGAACCACTCCGCCCGCTATCACTGCAAGAATTATAAACTTAAGCAGTGTATGCCTTTTTCTTCTTTTCAAAATTCCTCCTTAAAGTGAAAAATATGCCGTTACAAGCTCTGTCAGTGCCTCCTGATCTGCTGCCCCCATCAATTCTCTTGCTGAATGCATTGCCAGAAGCGGAATACCAATATCCACTGTTTTTACCGGCAGCAGCGCAGATGCGATAGAGCCAAGTGTTCCGCCGCCTGCCATATCGGAACGGTTTACAAATTTCTGATACGGGATCTTCTTCAGATCACAGATCTGCTGGATGATTGCAATCGCCTCACAGTCTGTTGCGTAGGACTGGGAACATGCCTCCTTGATACAGAAGCCGCTTCCGAGCACCGGTTTATTTGTGATGTCCATTTTGCCTGCCTGATTCGGATGCAGTCCATGTGCAACGTCTACCGATAACAGCATACTCTGATACAGCAGCTCCTGCGCACTCTCCTTCGCACCGCATTCCGCTAAAATGCGAAGCAGCATGTCGTGAAGTAAGATAGAACCTGCTCCCTGTTTGCTGCGGCTTCCGATCTCCTCATGGTCAAATAAGGCGATTAGATTGATACCGTCTTTTCTTTCCGCATCTAAAATACCGGACACTAAAGCTGCACAGGATGTCAGGTTATCCAGTCTTGGAGAGGATATAAAGTCATCTGCTACCCCAACATACTCCGGCTGCTCCTTGCAGTACACCGACAGTTCAAAGTCTAAAATATCCTCTTTTGCAACAGACAGTTCCTTTGCAAGAAAACTTAAGAAATAATCGGCATTCTTCTCTTCTTCTGCAAGCAGCCCTGCAACCGGGATCATATCGATCTGCTTATTTAACTCCACGCCCTTATTCACTTCGCGGTTCATATGGATCGCAAGATTCGGGATTGTCAGCAGATTCTTTTCGGATGCAAAATATTTCATTTCCGGTACAAACGGATCATTGCCCCTCACTGCCACACGTCCTGCCACACCAAGCGGTCTGTCTAACCAGGTATTTAAGATCGCACCTCCATATACCTCGATGTTGACCTGTGCATAGCGGTTTGTCACGACATCACAGGACGGCTTAATGCGCAGACACGGAAAATCCGTATGTGCCGCTGCAATGCGCACTGCAGGTTTTTCCTCTTTTTTCATCTCATCTTCCGGAATCGTAAATGCGAACAATGTGGTATCGTGGTGATCCACATAATAACGTCCACCCGCTTTTAGATTCCATTCTTTTTCATAAGCTATCTTTTCAAATCCGGCATCCTCTAAACGTTTTTCACACGATTTTACCACATGTGCCGGAGATACTCCCTCTTTTAATAAATCAAATAAAACTGTTTGTTCGTTCATTGTATTTCCTCTTTTCTGTCATACTGATTAAAACCACTCCTATTCTACTATAAAATCAGAAAGATTACATCCTTTATTTTGTTTCCAGGTGTTTTATGGTACAATGGGGATGTGATGTTGGAGTTTAAAGGTGGATCATGATACCTGCAGAAATTAAAATCCACCTTTAAACTCCAGCACCACACCATCAGCTTATGAAAGAGGTATACCGCATGTTAGCGCTCAATATCCCGGAACTTAAAAATTTTATGAATCAGCTTTTATGCTCTGATACATTCGATCATTTCTTATTAAAAGAAGCCACGATCCAGAAAGATGCTGTGTGGAATTTTGACGGAACGGTCACACCGGACTTTTATTCCAGTGAAGAATTAGAAGAACAGGGGTTATCCGGCCTTGCGTTTCTGCCCTACGGCAGAGTGCGCCAGCACTGCTTTGATCTGATCAAGGGAAAACGGACACCTTCTTATTTTAAGTTTGTTTTTCTGCTCTCACCGGACAATTTATCCCGCACGCTTGCCAGTATGCAGACGCCTTTTACACCACAGGATGTGACCGGCATGTTTTTGAATCTGAAGTTCCAGAATGGAAACCTTATGCTCACGACCGGTGTATCCTATCGTATCTTTTCCACCGATAAATCCTTAGAGCACGAATGGGACAGACTGGTTGAGATTTTTCTCAAAAACCACAATATTGTTATTGAGAAATTAGGTTAAAAAATATCCGTTTTTTTCCTTTACTTTTCAAAACCGTTATGATATGCTCTAACTAGCTGTAAATACAGCCAGTAATATTTTTTGGAGGTACTTTTCAATGAACAAAGGTACAGTAAAATGGTTTAACAACCAAAAAGGATACGGATTCATCTCTGACGAGCAGGGCAATGATGTATTCGTACACTACTCAGGTCTGAACATGGATGGTTTCAAATCCCTGGAAGAAGGCGCTACTGTAGAATTCGAAGTAGTAGAAGGCGCTAAAGGACCTCAGGCAACCAACGTTACAGTAGTAAAATAATTACTACCAGCACAATCAGTAGTTTCACATGTACCTTTTTCTTTTTAAATAGAACCAGTTTTTATTTGTTAGATTAAGATATTGTAAACAATGGATTTAAAAAAGAGTGTCGGCTTTCCGGCACTCTTTTTTATGTTGTATTGAAGCAGAGCATAAAAAGTCCACATAAACTGGTCTGCTCATTTTTCACTTAACTGGCATTTTAAAATAAACCAGTGTGCGTTTAAGATAGGCATAAACAAATGACTGTTAAAAATCGGTCATACGAAACAAATGAGGAGAAAAGAATATGAGCACAACATCTACAACAGCTGCAAAAGCAGAAAATTCAATCGGTCAGGTACAGTTTCTGACTATCACGGCACTTTTCATCGCACTGACCTATGTATTTACCGCATTCGTCAATGTCAGACTTCCGATCACCGCAAACGGCGGACTGATCCACCTTGGCAACGTTCCACTTTTCATCTGCGCGATTTTATTTGGCAAAAAAAGCGGTGCACTCGCCGGCGGCATTGGCATGGGACTTTTTGATCTGCTCTCCGGCTGGACTGCATGGGCACCTTTCACTTTTGTGATTGTAGCCATCATGGGTTATGTAGTCGGCGCAATTACAGAAAAGCATCACGGTCTTGGCTTTGACGCACTTGCAATCGTTGCTGCCTGCGTGATCAAAGTAGTCGGCTACTATATCGCAGAAGGAATTATTTATGGGAACTGGATCGCACCGTTTACTTCCATTCCTGGAAATCTGGTACAGATCGGTGTTGCAGCCGTTGTGGTTCTGATCGTTATCGAGCCGCTTCGCAAAGCAGCAAACAAAATCATTTTTAAATAATTTATTTTTCAGAAAAGAGGATTCGTGTGAAAAATGAGATTTTTCACACGCAAGATTTGTGCTTGCGCACAAACTTGAGATGCAAATGAAAACGTTGTTTTCATTGAAAAACGGATAAGAATGGAGATTATTATGTACAAGATCATGACTCCCGGACCGACACAGGTGCCGGAAACAGTAAGGCGTGCGCGCAGTTTTGCCTGCACAAATCCTGATCTGGATGAAGAATTTTATGATTTTTACAAAGAGACCTGCGAGCTGATCAGCAGCCTTCTTGGCACGAAAAATGAGACGCTGATCTTAGACGGGGAAGGAATTTTAGGACTGGAAGCTGCCTGCGCTTCCCTGACAGAGCCGGGCGATAAAGTACTTGTCATCGATAACGGTATCTACGGTAAAGGATTTGCCGACTTTGTCAGCATGTACGGCGGCATCCCGGAACTTTACCATGCCGATTACGAGAACACTTTGGATGTGGACGCACTCGCGGAATACTTAAAAGATCATCACGACTACGCTTACGCCACCGTTGTCCACTGTGACACACCGAGCGGGATGTTAAATGATATCAGCAGAATCTGTCCGCTGCTCAAACAGTATGGCATTTTAACGGTCGTTGACTCTGTTTCCGGTATGTTTGGCGAGAGAGTCTGCGTCGATGACTTTCAGATCGATCTTCTCTGCGGCGGTTCCCAGAAAGCAGTCTCTGCACCTCCTGGTCTTACTTTTGTTGTGGTGAGTGATGATGCAAAAGAAAAAATGAAAAACCGTAAAACCCCGATTGCATCTTTCTATGCAAATCTGATGACTTTCGACGGTTACTATGAGAAGAAATGGTTTCCTTACACCATGCCGATCAGCGATATCTACGGTCTGCGCGCTGCATTTAACCTGATCGCCGGCGATAAAACCCTGTATGAGCGTCATGCAAGGATCGGTTCCGCCACCAGGGCAGCCGTCAAAGAAGCAGGATTAAAACTTCATCTGCAGAGCGGTTACTCAAACACCGTAACGGTTTTTGATATCCCGGAATGTACCGATGCAAAATCCATCTTAGATGAGATGCGCACAAAATATAACATTATGCTTGCCGGCTCCTTTGATGAATTGTCCGGAAAAGTGATCCGTATCGGACACATGGGCGAAAATGCAAGATTAGAACATATGGTTCCTGCTTTAGAAGCACTCTCCGCTACCCTGACCGATCTTGGGGTAACGCTTCAGGGAAATCTTGCGGATCTGTTTTTGAAACATTACAGGGAGTTTCAGGACTGATCTGTTTAAACCGGCTCACTCCATAGCACCTGGATTCCCTTTGCACCGGCAGTTTCTTTAAATCGACTTTCTCATCATCCGGGGTCTGAATCAAACCCCGGTAATATTGGATTGTGTATCATCTTTCTTCTCTTCCAGCCGCTCCCTGATCTGCTGCATCCTGCCGTCTAACTGTGAGATCAGCTCCGCACAGAAGCAGAGATCCTGTGAAATGACCTGTGCATTGTCTATATCTTTTTTGTATTTTAACTTGTGCTCCAGGCTCGCCCAGAAATCCATTGCAATGGTACGGAACTGCACTTCCACGCGCATCATCTTTTTCTCGTTGGTCAGAAAAATCGGCACTTCAAGAATCAAATGGAGGCTGCGGTAGCCATTCGGCTTCGGATGGCTGATGTAATCTTTTTTCTTGATGAGTTTGATGTCATCCTGCTTTTCCAGATAATCCGCTAATGTATAAATATCATCCGGAAAAGAGCAGATAACGCGGACACCTGCGATATCATTTAAATTTTTTTCAATGTTGTCCACCGAAAACGGGATCTCCTGACGCTTCATTTTCTTCATGATACTGTCCGGTTCCTTGATCCTGCATTTTATCGACTCGATCGGGTTTCTGCTGTTCTGGACCGACAGCTCTGTATTTAATACATCCAGCTTTGTCTTTACCTCTAACATCGCACATTCGTACTGCATCATCAGACAGCGAAACTTCTGTAACTCCTCAATGTCCCCAAAAACATGATCCAGTTCCTTGACTGTTTCAATATCCATGTACTCCATTTGACTTTCTCCTTAGAAACATTATTTTGTAACGGCTTCTCCTGACCGGTTACCTTCTAATTACTATTTTACCATACTTTTACCAAAAATTTATTTAAACTTCTGTGAAGATTTCATACAATAGAATGCACACTCTGCGAACATTCTATTGTCATGAATAATAGAAAGTGCGTTTTTTACATCAAAGGTGCAAACAACCGTAGAAGGCACTGGGTTCCACGCAAAACAGCGGATCGCCCGCTCTTATATTTTTCTGTCACTTCCGTACTCTCGGCAAAAATATGTTCAAAATCCTTCCGCATTTCCTTCACCGCATCACAGTTGTACAAAAAAGCCCCATTTTCAAAATGAAGATACAAACTGCGATAATCCATATTGATCGTGCCACAGGTTGCCGCTTCCCCGTCGCAGACACACTGTTTTGCATGAATAAATCCAGGTGTGTATTCATAAATACGCACCCCCTGTCGCACCAGTCCTGCATAATAAGAACGTGTCACTTTGTAGATCAGTTTTTTATCCGGGATTCCCGGTGTGACGATCCGCACATCCACCCCGCGTTTTGCTGCAAGTCCCAGTGCCCGGTTCATCTCATCTGTGATGATCAGATACGGGGTTGTGAAATAAATCTCCTTTTTTGCATGTGCAATGAGATTCATATAAACACTCTCTCCGACGTGCTCGTCATCTAACGGACTGTCCGCATACGGCTGGATAAAACCATCCTGTTTCGCCTGATAATCTGTCTCTGGCAGATACTTCTGATAATCCTGATCTGTTTTTTTCACGGCATTCCACATTTCAAGAAACATGACAGTAAGGCTTTTTACCGCATCCCCCTCTAAGCGGATACCGGTATCCTTCCAGTGTCCGTACGGGTGGGTAATGTTAAAATACTCATTTGCAAGGTTATATCCCCCTGTAAATCCCACCTTTCCATCGATGACCGTGATCTTTCTATGATCCCGGTTATTCATAAATACGGACAATACCGGAATAATCGGATTGAATACACGGCATGCAATGTCATTTTCTTCCATGCGTTTACGGAAATCATGATTGATAAAACCGATACTTCCGACATCATCATAAAAAATACGTACCTCCACACCATGTGCAGCTCTGTCTTTCAAAACGTTTAAAATCCGCTCAAATGATTCCGCCTGCTCGATTGCATGGTACTCCATAAAAATAAAATGTTCTGCTTTTTTCAGTTCTGCAAGCTGTGCCTCCAGCCCCTGTGACGCATCCGCATAAAATGCTACATCCGTGTTATGATATACCGGATAATGCCCGTATTTCCAGATATAATCCGACTGATTTGCAATCGACAAATCTTTTTCCTGCAGTTCTTTTATGACCTCATCATCACCGTTTAAAAAAGGAAAAAGTTCCTCATCGATCAATTCATAACGTTTTTTCATGCTCCTCGTCAGATTCGAACGCCCGAATAACAGAAACACACACAATCCAAAAATCGGAAAAGCTGCAATCAGAAGCATCCATGGCACTTTAAATGCCATATTTCCATGCGTTCCGTATATTGCAAAGACAACTGAGACTGCGATCAGCGTGGAAAAAAGGGAAATTGCCGCTGAATAACGGTTCAGCCATAAGAAAAGGTTGATGATCCATATCACCTGAAGCAAGACACTGATTCCGACAAAGACAAGTCTTCCTATGCTGTTTTTTACTGATGTTTTCTGTTCTGTTCTCATAGTATTGAAAAATACCGCACAATTGCTCATGCGGTACTCTTTTCTCCATTTCCGATTTATTTTTTAATTACGTCCACCTATTTTATCTTTTACATTTGCGTTTACTTTTCCGAGGTAACCTACCAGCTCATCTGATACTGTCACAATCCGCTCTGTCGCCTGATTGCACTGGTCAACGATCTGCTGGAATTCTTCCATATTCTCGGTCGTTACTTTAGCGCTGTCAGCATTCTGCTCCGCAAACTCTGTCAGAGATGTGATTCCACTCTCGATCACAGTCTTATGATCATCTAACGCACTTACTTCTTCACTGATTCCATCTACCGCATCGCTTGTATTCTTGATTTCCTCATTCAGTGAACGGAAAATCTCTTCTGTATCATGAATCTTTTCATTCTGTTTTACAAACGCTTCTGATACCTTCTGCGTGATCTCTACACTGATATTTGAATTGTCAATCAATGTATTGACAATCTGGTTGATCTGCTCTGTTGATTCTCTTGACTGATCTGCTAACGTACGGATCTCTTCCGCAACAACTGCAAATCCTCTTCCATGTTCCCCTGCTCTTGCAGCCTCAATGCTTGCATTCAATGCAAGAAGGTTTGTCTGATTAGAAATTCCGGCTATGATCTCTGTTGCCGTACGGATCTCCTGCGCTGACTGGTTGGTCAGATCTGTCTGCTGTCTTACATTTTCAATCGCAATGCCGCTCTCTTTGCTGATATTTACAAGTTCCTCCATGATTGCTTCTGCTGCTTTGTTGCTCTCTTTCATATGCTCTGCACTCTGTGCTAACATCGAAACATTTTCAGCAATTTCATCAATCGTTCTGCTGATAGCGTCGATCTTCTCTTTCATATCAACGGTATGATCTGCCTGGGATATTGTATTATCGGTAATGGTGGTAACTGCCTGCTCGGTCTGATCCAGAGAAGTTGTCATACTCTTAAAGATATGTTTGAAATCCTCCGAAACCTCACCAAGCTCCTTCGTCGCCTTTTTAATGCCAAGTACAACCTGTGAAAATGAAGTAATCGACTCCTGAAATGTACGCACAAGCTGTCCGATCTCACCATCTTTCTCCGCAAGTTTATTTGCCTTCTCTGCAACACCACCGGAACCTCCTGCCTCTGTGCCTTCGCCCATAAGCTGTCTGAAAACATCCAAAAGTGTCCTGATTAATGCAAACACTAACCCGAAAATGATTACTGTTGCAGCACAGATCAGTATCATCGCAACCATTGTGCCGATCACTCCATTTTTCAACAGCTCAAGTACAACAATCTGCCATACTGCCATAATCAGGAAAAACACACCAAAAACGCTTAGCAGTTTTTTCCATGCCATCTTTTTATCATCGCCCATTTTTTTATCCTCCATCTGTTTTTAGTACCTAAGACTGTCCCGCAGCAGGCGGCGCAGTCTGCATTGATTTCTGCATAACCTTATTCTCATACATTGCATGATCTGCTTCACGGAATACGGATGCAAAAGAATCTATGCAGTCCGGCTCATAAAATGCGATTCCCCGCGCAATCTGTATTTTCTGTTCATACTTTGTATTGTTTTTATTGAAAACCACAATGCCATCATCAAAATTTCTCAGCAACTCATCACATATTGCCTTTTCGGCCTGTTCGATGATGATCACAAATTCGTCTCCTCCGATGCGGTATACGATATGGTCTTTAAATCCCTTTTGTATCAGTCTGCTTGCATCCCTGATCAGCATGTCACCGAATTCATGTCCAAAATTGTCATTGATCTTTTTAAGGTTATTGATATCCATGACTACAACTGCATATTTGATCTTCTCATCAGCCGCACGTTTATCTAACTTATCCACATACTCTTTATATGCAGCTTTATTGGCAACGCCTGTCAGGGCATCCGTATACGCCTGCTCATTCACATAGTCAATGTAATGCCGCAGGTGATTTACCATCTGTTGCACGCTGTCTGCAAGTACACCAACCTCATCTTTGGATTCACAGTCGATATTGACCTCAAGATCACCACCGGCAACCTTCTGTGCAGCTTCCGTAAGTTCTTTGAGCGGACGCGTCATTTTCCTGGTAACATGGATTGTGATTAAAACCGATATAAACATGATAGACAGCGTTGAAACCAAAAACAATCGGATAATACGGTTACTCGACGCATTGATCTCCTTTGTCGGTGCGGTGACAACAAAAAACATACCGTTTTCTAACTGTCTGGCGGTCATTTTCTTCTTTATGCCATCCAGATTATAACCGACAAGATTATCCTGTGTTCCTTTTTTGTACAGTAAATTTAAGACCTTTCTGATCTTTCCATGTGTATTTTCTTCATCAAGTCCTTCCGGATAATCACGGTGATAATAAATTACATAATCTGCTCCTGCAAGGAAAGCATAACCGCTCTCATAAATCTGTACAGAATCCACCTTTTCTTTCAGCAGTGCCATATCAATATCCATGCCCAGAACACCGATAAAGTCTTCATTCCTGTATATCGGCACCACATAAGAAATAATCCAGTCATTTTTATTCTTATTGTCATACGGCTCCATCCAGAACGCCTCTTCTTTTTCGAGTGCCTCATAATACCAGTCGACATGCTCCTTATCATCCTGTGCATATTTTGAAAAATCGACAAGGGAATCTTCAGTAACTTCGCCATTTTCATCCTTGTACCAGAAAAATCCTGTCTGGGGACCAGCAAGTTCCGGATTCACTCTCATATAGACTCCGCGGGATCCTTCTGTATTTTTCACAGTATGTAAGGCAACCTCCTGCACTTTCTTCACCAGCACATCGGTATTGTCTTTGTCCATCCCGTTTTTTCCAAGTTCGCCATACTGTTCTATTGTATAATCCTGAATCATATTCACGGACTGTTCAATACTTGTCAGCGTTGCATTGATCTCCTCTGCCTTATCCTCGCAAAACAGATTCATGAACTGCGCGGAATCCTCATTTACAAGTTTATGCGTATATATAAAACCAACATATCCAAGTGCCAGCGCTGAAAGAAGTACACATCCTACCGTCAAAGCCAGAAATTTAGACTGTAAAGACCTCATCGGCAATCCTCTCTCTCTTCTTTCTGATATAGTTCTATTATATGCATTTTGTCATAAATTGTCAAAAATTATCACTCATTTTTTGTATGTTTTTTTGAACACTTTCGACAACATTTTCTTGATTTTTTTTCCGGGAAACCCTAAAATTATTTGTGGTATGTGACCATACCACAAATATTTTTGACACAATAGAGGTATAAATTTTATGGAATTTCAAAAATTAAATGCACCATCACTCAAAGAGTTATTTATATCCGAACTTGAAAATATGATCATTTCCGGCAGACTTCCGATTGGCACGAAACTCCCATCCGAACGTGAACTTGCCTCATCCATGCAGGTTTCACGTGCCGTCGTCAACTCCGGTATCGCCGAACTTGAAAAGAAGGGGTTTGTCGTGGTAAAACCACGGATCGGTACATTCGTGGAAGATTACCGCAGAAATGGAACTATGGACACCTTAGTTTCCATTATGAAATATAATGGCGGTTCTTTAAGCAGTGATGAGATCCGTTCCATCCTCGAAGTGCGTATTCTTTTTATGAACCTTGCAGCCCGCCTTACGATTGAAAAAGCAAGTGACGCTGAAATCGAGGGACTTACCTTTTATCTGGACAAATTAAAAAATTCCTCCACCCCGGAGGATGCCGCTGCATCGATCTTTGAATTCAGCCACGAACTGAGTTTTATCAGTGGAAATATGCTTCTGCCGCTGTTTTTTACCTCTTTCCGCGACCTTGTTTGCAGCCTGTGGGTGCGCTATGCAATAAAATACAGCATCGAGGAATTATACCAGAGTGCCTTATCCATTTATAATTTCGTCCGTGCAAGGGACGTAGACGGTGCTCTCCATTACATAGAAACTTCCACCACAGAATGTATCAGCGGAAACCGCATGATCTACTGATCTTAGAAACACCTTCAAATAAACTTCATAAAAACAGCCGGACTTTGAGGCATTCTGACCGCTGCTTCATTATCTGACGATCACAGGTCACCTCAAAATACGGCTGTTCTTATTTTTCTTACATTTTATTTTGCAAACTGGCTGTTATACAGTTTTGCATAAAATCCATTTTTCTCTAACAGTTCCTCATGTTTTCCCTGTTCCACAATATTTCCATCCCGCATGACAAGAATGATATCTGCTTCTCGGATCGTGGAGAGACGATGTGCAACGATGAAACTGGTACGTCCTTTCATCATACGCGCAAATGCTTCCTGAATCTTGATCTCGGTTCTCGTATCAATCGAGGATGTCGCCTCATCTAAGATCAGCATCGGCGGCAGACACAGCATGACTCTCGTGATACAAAGGAGCTGTTTCTGTCCCTGCGAAAGACTTCCGCCATCCTCCGAGATCACGGTATCATATCCTTTTGGCAGACGCTTGATAAAGCTGTGAGCATGGGATGCTTTTGCCGCTGCGATGATCTCTTCCTCCGTGGCATCCGGTTTTCCCATCGTGATATTTTCACGGATCGTTCCACTCCTTAACCACGTTTCCTGCAATACCATACCATAATTGCTTCTGAGGCTCTTTCTGGTCATTTCATCGATCGGTGTTCCGCTGACACGGATCTCTCCACTGTTCACATCATAAAAACGCATCAGAAGATTGATGAGTGTCGTCTTACCGCAGCCCGTAGGCCCTACGATTGCCACGCGCTGTCCCGGCTGTACGGAAAGGTTGAAATCCTCGATCAGCTTCTGTTCCGGCGTATAAGAGAAATATACATGGGACAGTTCTACGCTTCCGTCCGCTTTCTCTAACACTTTCGCACTCTCTGCATCCGTCTTCTCGACCGGCTCCTCGATCAGTTCAAACACTCGGGCAGCACAGGCAAGTGCATTCTGCAGCTCGGTGATGACACCGGAGATCTCGTTAAACGGCTTCGTATACTGGTTCGCATAACTTAAAAGACTCGATAACTGTCCGACTGTAATGCTTCCTTTGATGGCAAGAAATGCACCGACGACACCGACTGTCGCATAGACAAGGCTGTTGATAAAACGTGTTGCCGGGTTCGTGATACTCGAAAAGAAGATCGCACGCAGTGAATATTTCTGCAGTCTTCCGTTGATCTCGTCGAACTGCTCTAACGCCTCATCCTCATGTGAAAATGCCTGCACGACTTTCTGGCTTCCAACCATCTCTTCGATGAAAGCGGTCTGTTCGCCCCGTGTCTCAGACTGCAGTTTGAACATGCAAAATGTCTTTTTTGCAATAAAACTTGCAACAAACAATGATAACGGTGTGATGACCACGACCGCAACCGTGATATTCACACTGATCGTCAGCATAAAGATCAGTGTACCGAAAATTGTCACGATTCCGGTAAAAAACTGTGTAAATCCCATCAGAAGACCATCTGCAAACTGATCAACATCCGCGATGACACGGCTGACCACCTCTCCATAAGAATGGGAATCAATATACTTAAGCGGTAAATGTTCGATCCGCTCAAACGCTTCTTTCCGGATATCACGGATCACATTGTAAGTAATCTTATTGTTGCATGCATTCATGATCCACTGCGCGGCTGCCGTGAGCAAAATCACCACTGCCATACGCTCTAAGATCACAAGGATTCCTGCAAAATCAACCTGTCCCTTCGTGATAATCAGGTCGACTGCACGTCCTGTTAAGATCGGGATATAAAGAGTCAGTGCCACGGTAACTGCCGCAAGCACGATCGATAAGCCAAGGTAAAACCAGTATCTCCGGATGTAATCAAGCACTTTTTTTACTGTTGTCTTCTGCTGGTCTGTCACTACTTTTTTCATGCCGTCTTACCTCCTTCCTGTTTCTTAAACTGTGAGTTGTAGATTTCCTGATATACCTCACAGCTTTCTAACAGCTCTTCGCTGGTTCCAAGTCCGACGATCTTTCCATCATCAAGCACAACGATGCGGTCTGCATGCTGGATTGAAGCAGCTCGCTGGGAAACGATAAAGACGGTCGTCTCTCCTTCCATTTCGCGGATGGCTTTTCGAAGAGCTGCATCCGTTGCAAAATCAAGTGCGGATGCACTGTCGTCTAAAATGAGTATCTCCGGTTTCTTTACGACTGCACGTGCGATCGTTAAACGCTGGCGCTGTCCGCCGGAAAGATTTTTTCCGCCCTGTTCGATTTCAAAATCAAGTCTGCCCTCTTTGTTGTCGACAAACTCTTTTGCCTGCGCAACTGTGATGGCACGGTTCAGATCTTCTTCTGTCGCATCCGGGTTTCCCCATTTTAAGTTCTCGCAGATCGTTCCATGGAACAACACGGCTTTCTGTAAAACCGTACCGATCTTTCCACGCAGCTCCTCAAGCGGATAATCTTTGACGTCTTTTCCGTCCACTTTAATAAAACCGGACGTCACGTCATAAAACCGCGGGATCAGGTTGACTACCGAAGATTTTCCGGAACCGGTTCCTCCGATGATACCGATCGTCTCGCCTTTTTTTACCTTAAAATCAATATCCGTTAAAGATTCGTCTCCGGCACCCGCATAGGTTAATCCTACATGTGAAAATTCCACGGCATACTCTGCTTCTTCTGATCTGTCAGCGGTATCCGTCCGCACCTTATCCACTTTCTGGCCTGATCCGTCCGTGATGGATGGCTGCATCTCAAAAATGGACTGGATACGGTTTCCACATGCAATGGATTTATTGATATTGATGATCAGGTTTGCAAGCTTCACTAACTCCACTAAGATCTGTGACATATAGTTGATCAGCGCAACCACCTCACCCTGTGTGATATATCCGTTATCAACACGGACTGCACCGGTCCAGACAAGCACCACGATCGCACCGTTGATGATCACATAGGTAAGCGGATTCATTAGTGCTGATATCTTTCCGACATAGATCTGCGCCCTTGTCAGAAGATCATTATTTTCATTAAAATGTACTTTTTCATCATCTTCCTTATTAAAAGCACGGATCACCCTGCTTCCTGTTAAATTTTCTCTTGTGATCCCAAGCACCTTATCGAGCGCTGACTGTACCTTTTTATAAAGCGGAATACTGATCAGCATGATACCGAATACGATTATGGAAAGAAGCGGGATCGTAACGACAAACACCAGTGCCGCTTTGACATCGATGGTAAATGCCATGACCATTGCGCCGAACACGATAAACGGGGAACGCAGAAACAGACGCAGCACAAGGTTCACGCCGTTCTGCACCTGATTGACATCACTTGTCATTCTCGTGATCAGTGTTGCCGTTCCAACAGTATCCATCTCTGTAAAAGAGAGGCTCTCAATGTGTGCAAACAGCGCATGGCGCAGTTTTGTTGCAAACCCGACTGCCGCCTTTGCCGCGAAATACTGTGCGGTGATCGAGCAGGTCAGACCGATCACTGCAAGCAGTACCAGCACCATACACATTTTCATAATATAGGACTTGTCCCCGGTCGCAACACCAGTATCAATGATTGCCGCCATAACCAGCGGCACGATCAGTTCAAAGGTTGCCTCGAGCAGTTTAAAAAGCGGACCTAATACACTTTCCTTTTTATAGTCTTTTAAATAAACCAGTAACTTTTTCATAGTATTCTCCATTTTTACGCTGCACTTTACGCATGACAAGTTTGGGCGTAAGCACAAACTTGAGTGTGAAAATCTTATTTTCACACTGCCCTCAAATGTTTATTTTTTAATTTTTTTCATCTGCTGCAAACCAAAGATCACTACCCCACCTATGATAAAGAACAGGATGGAAAAATTGTGGATCGTCATTGCAGGCTGTGGGGTATCCAGTGTTGTTGGGCCCATGATCACAGCATAAATAGAACCAAGCATCAGTCCGACGATCAGAAAGATCATCTGCGCCCGAAAACGCTCTAATGCCTTACGGATCAGCTTTACAATACTGAAAATACCGACTAACACACCACATCCGAATACGAATACTGTCGGAAAACTTTTTAAGTTTAAATGCAGGATATCTTTAATCGCCGTCACGATCGGCAGGTAAAGTCCCATAATTAAAAGCAGTGTGGAACCGGAAATACCAGGAAGCACCATTGCGCAGATTGCAACTGCGCCTGCTATGAATACATAAATTCCTGTTGTGACTGTCAGATGTTCCAGATTTACACTGTTTCCGCCGCCAACCGGATTAAAATAGGTGATGGCACACACAATGGCTGCCCCAACCAGTACAAACGGGCAATATGCATATTTCCCTTTTAGTGTGTCCAATTCTTCACGGACTACAATCGGAATTGCAAAAATTATAAATCCGATAAATAATGAACTGATCGCATAAATATGGGATTCAAAAACATTTGCAAGGATCAGAATCGCAAGAACCATTCCTGTTACCCAGCCGATACCGAGCTTGATCAGAAAGAAAAACGCCGTTTTCTTTTTTTCCATATTTCCGGTGATCAGATCATCGATCGAGTCGATAAACTGATCGTAAAACCCAAGCAGAAATGCCACGGTTCCACCGGATACTCCCGGGACACTGTCTGCAAGTGCCATACAAAATCCTCTGATAAACTGTATTATGTACATACGGTTACCTCTTTCTTCCTTATTAATATTTACATGTGCTGTCTGCACACCATACTGCCTATTATAATCTTTCGGCTTCTGTTTTGTCTAGTATCGTAAACATTAATATTTCTTTTTTGTATCTTTTATTTCAATTTCCCGGTGCAGTCCCAAAAGACAGATCAGATTTGGCACTGCCATCAGAAAATTAAACAAATCCGAAATGCCCCACACCACATCAAGAGTAATCACTGCGCCGAAATAAACGCACATCATATAAACGACCTGGTAAATGCGGACACCCTTTTCCCCAAACAGATACCGCACGGCGCACTCGCCATAGACATTCCATCCGATGATCGTCGCAAACGCAAACAAGACCAATGAAACCGACAGCATCTCATCGCCCCACACCGGCAGTTCCCGGAATACGGCAAAACACATCCGCTCCCCCGGCACCCCCACATAATTGCCCGGATGGGCAATCATACTTGAAACCGAAGCAATTCCTGTGATTGCACACATGACGACCGTATCCCAAAAAGGCCCTGTCATGGAGACAAGAGCCTGATCCCGCGGTGAGGCATGCTGCGCCGTCGCCGCTGCCATTGGAATTGAGCCAAGTCCCGCCTCATTTGTAAAAAGCCCTCTGGAAATCCCGGTTCTTAACCCCGCCATCACCGTTGTCCCAACCACCCCCCCTGCAGCAGCCTCCGGCACAAACGCAGAGGTCACGATCATTTTTACTGCCTCCGGGATCACCGTATAATTTTTCATCAGGATAAAAATACATCCGCCTAAATAAAATGCACTCATCACAGGAACCAGCCAGGTACATACTTTTCCAATCTGCCGGCTGCCACCGATGATCACCTTCCCCGCAAGCACCCCCGCTGCCATGCCGATGATATGCGGCGATACCGGTATCTGTTCCGTTATCGCCGCACTGATCGAATGTGCCTGCACACTGCTGCCGATCCCAAGCGACGCTAATATCGTAAACACAGAAAATAAGACCGCAAGTCCTTTCTGCTGCATGCCTCTCTCCAACACATACATCGGACCGCCGATCCTCTTTCCATCTTTTTCCGTTTTGCGGTATTTCATGGACAAAAAACATTCTCCATAACAGGTTGCAATTCCAAGCACACCGGTGATCCAGCACCAGAACACCGCACCTGCCCCGCCGACTGCGATCGCCGTGGAGATACCGATAATATTTCCCGTCCCGATCGTCGCCGCCAACGCTGTCGCAAGTGCCGAGTAGGAAGTATTATTTTTCCCGGAAAAACTAAGCCTGATCCCACATGGGATCTTACGCTGGATAAACCGCAGACGAAATGTAAAATACAGATGTGTCCCCAGAAGAAGCAGGATCTGCCCCGTGGCAGCAAGCTGACTGATTTTTTGCATAGCACACTAAAATCCCCGTATACGGATGCCCTTGTTCCAGTATACGGGGATTTTCTTTGATTCATTCTTTGATTTTTATTTTTTGTGAGTGCCCTCTATGCAGTTACTTTTTTCCGCTGTTCCACCACCTGTGCCAGCCGGTCCAGACTTTTATTGCAGATCACAGTATACACACTTCCAAAAATGTTTGCCCCGATACGCAGAATCACTGCATTCTGCAGTCCAAACAATCCTGCCGCAATCGACAACGCCCCAAACGTATTGAACGCCGTCTGCCATGCATAGCCGGCAGAATAACCAACTCCGATTCCTCCAATCATGCCGATATACGGATACATGGATTCCGGAAGGATCAGATATAATGCCACAAAAACAAGGCTTCCCACGATATTAAAAAGACCTCTTTTTTCTGCCCTTCCCATGCAGTCACCGGTAAACGGCAGGCAGACTGACATACAGGCGATCCCCGCCCACATCGCTCTTGGAAGTCCCAGAAGAGACATCACAAGCATCGCAGAGGAAACAATGAAAGTCAGTTTTACATACCAGCGGTTTCTGGCAGAGGAAAGATCAAATTCCCGGAACAGATCCAAAAAAGTTCTCCGGTATGGTCTGTTTTTCTGGTTCTTATAGAAAATCACCATACAGATCACCATTCCGGCAAGCAGTCCCTCCACGCGCAGCAGATACGCATGTCCGCTCACGTCATATCCCTGTAACAGCAGATAACCGAGTACAAACGTAGAATGGCTGTACATGATCACATTGTGACATCCTAAGATCATCAGAAGCATGATACAGAATACGTTTACAAAGAATGCCGGGATGGGCGAAAGCATATTGCTAAGCCTTGGTCCCGCGATCAGTATTCCAAAAATACCGGCGATTGATAGCAGTCCATGCGTGGTTTTGATCCCAAAATCTGCCTGGCGCAGCACCAGCACTGCCAAAAGAACGGTCACTCCGACCACACTGTTTTCCGATCCGGTCAGTTTACTGTATAAGGTCACAACCGCCACACAGAATACCATCACCAGATAGACCTTAAAGTTATAGATTAAGATATGACGTCTCTTTTCTTTTTTGTCTGTTGTATTTTTGATGAGCTGTTTTGAACCTGTCGAACTGAGCTGAAGTTCCTGATAAAATGTCATAGTACTCTCCATTTCTACACTGTTTTTTGCAAAGTAGAGAGTACTATAGCGCAATTTACAGGAAACGTCAAGGTTTTATCTCACACAAAACCGTTTCAATGCTTTTCTTCCCACAAACTGCAAAATCCTGTCTGCTAAAAAAACAATGATACCGAGTGTAAAAATACCGATAAAGATCCAGTCTGTCTTATAATAAAGTCTTGATGTGTAGATCAGATATCCGATTCCCTCCAAGCAGCCAGCCTTTTAACACGCGCTGCATACTGATTAAAATATCCCGGAAAAGCTCTCCGCTTGCCACCAGTTTTCCCGCTCCCGCAAATGTGGTAACCGGTCCCGGAAGAAAATCATCGCTGTAAAATAACGAACCGGTCTGCCAGATCAAAAGCAGCAGAACCCATGTGATCAGACCACTTTTTATAATTACCTGTATGACTCTTTTTTCTTTCTTCATCTTTCATCCTCCCTGTTTTCCAACAAAAACTACAACCTGCGTCATCTTTACAATGCCCGCCACTCCGGACAGAATTTTTTCCTATATATAAAACATCTCATTTTCCTGGAATCCTTCATTCTGTATCAGATGCGCTTCTTTCTCATCCACCGCATACAGACGGTATACAATGACCTCTACTTTTCTGTTCCACGATACCTTCCGCATACAGGCTCTGGTATCTCTTTTCTGTTCCATATCTGACCGCCTTTACAAATTCCGGCCGTATGATTGCCCTGCTGCATCCAGGATACAGATGAAATCCTTTCAGTCTGTCATAATCCGCAATAACTGCTGATTCTCCGATAAACTGCGCCACAAACGGTGTCTTCGGATTTTTATAAATCTCTGTCGGCGTTCCCATCTGCTCGACTCTTCCTTTTGCTGTGTGATTGTTTTCTGCTTCGACGTCTTGCTTGATGTATTTATATACCAGTTTTGTATGCGATTCCACGACGGATTGTGTAATCGTTTGCATGGCAGATGGTATTTTCCTTATTTTTCCACTGTTTGTTTCGTTTTTTTATGTATGTTTTTATTCGTAATTTTGCAATTATCTTTATTTTCCTGCAAACGTTTACAAGCTTTAAATAAAAAAGAACTCCTCCTGACGGTTTTAAACCATACAGAAAGAGTTCTCTGTGTTTTTGTTACATCTGCCTCGCTCCACACATCTTGCGGTATACAAGCACACCTGCCTGCATGGAATCGATCCACACGACATCCCACTGTGGATTTTCTCCTTTTGAAGCCTTAACTTACCTTTTTATCCGGCTCCTTTTTACCTTTCCTTTTGTTTGTTCAATGGCTATTTTATCTTTCTCCTGTTGTTACTGGAATCTCCTTATGGTAAATGTCTGGTAAATTTATTGTAATTTTTTCGCTACACATATAGTTTTAGGTAACATAAAAAAACAGGCTCGTGACCTGTTTTCTGTCAGATATAATATTCCATCCGGTTTGCATTTTCCACTAACGTACAGCTCTCCCGGATCATCAGTTTTCCTTCTAACTCCGTCCAGACGATTCCCTTATGTCCGCCGCCCAGGCGGTCGATCAGAAGATAAAGAGCAAACTTTCCCATCTCTTCCTTTGGAAGGCGCACTGTGGTGAGCATCGGTTTGGTATACTGTGCCTCCTCAATATCGTCACTGGAAATAATGGATGGAACGTAATAGCGGTTTTTATATTTATTCAGGCATTTTAAATTGCGGTTGACGGAGACGATGCTCCGGTATTTTGCCGATAACTTTTTCAATACATTGTCATTACATTTTCCAATGATGATCAGTCCATCACTGCGGATGTCCCCATCCGGCTCCATCTGCGCAATGACCTTATCAATATTTTCCGTCCGGCATTTTCTATCATTCGAAAACAACGGCTGATGAAAAATATGTATCAGTATGCATCCCTGCCTGTGGATCTCACTCTCAATGACACGCAGCAGCTCACTGAAAAACGGATCTGTCTCAAGATTGCCCGTTCTTGTCATCAGCACATCAAGATACCACACTTTCTGACTGGTATCCGTAATTCCCTTTTTTAGATTTCTCGCTGCTTCGTTTGGCATATAATTGAGTTCTCTGGCAATCTTCCAGATCCGCTCCCGCAATTCCTCCGAAGAACATTTATACCCGGGATTGTTCAACACCCGCGAGACTGTCGCTGTGGAAACTCCCGCTTCCTTTGCAATTTTCTTAATAGACAAAAACCTCACCCCGTTTTATTTCCTACTATTTCCATATGTTAAGTGGATGATAAAGTAAGGGGAAGTTTTTGTCAATAGCTATTCAAAATTTTAATCCTGTCTGTCCCCGTCCCCATAACACTCACAAAACCGCGCTGCAAAGGATGGTTTTTCCCCTGCCACATACAGATGCGCCGTGCTGCCAAATTCATTCACACGAAAACCTGCGATCCCTTTTCTGCGCTCTTCCGTATAAATACTGGTGATCGAGCTCGGCGCCGCACACAGCCCATGCCACAAAACCATTGGAGATACATTTAACAGATGGCTTAACATCACACACTCTACCCCGAAATGACAGAACAGAACGATCGTGTCATGATTTGGCTCATTCACGCGGTAATACATATCATCCCGCTCATAACCATGCTTTTTCAGTAATGCATCCAGACCATCGCAGACCCACCGGTAAGCTTCTTCCACATTTCCTTTTCGCATGATGTCTGTCTTATTCCAGCGCTCCCTGTCATAAAGATCCAGATCCTTTTCCATGTCCTGTGGAAGCCAGTCCCAGCAGATCGACTTTTCATTTTTCACATCCGGTCTGTCAATGTGTGCTTCAAACTCACGGAGCCAGTCTAGTGTCTCTGCCGTCCGGTTCATTTTTTTTAAGGTGCATCCAGCGGTATCCTGTGCCCGTCCCAATGGTGATACATAAAATGCCTTTATCCGCAGTTTTGCCAGGTATTCCGCTGCAAGTTCTGCCTCTCTCCATCCGGTTTTTGTCAATGTGTCCAGTTCGTAATTTGGATCGCCATGTCTTACGATTATGATTCTCATGTGTGTTCCTCCTGATTTTCCATGAAGATTTAGGGGCAAAAGGTGGTTTTTAATATGTCTAAATTTTTCCCACAACCTTTTTCTCTTTTATGATATACTCGATTTATGACAAAAGCAATGGCGTACAAAATCCTGGGAATCACCTCTGGAACAGCTCTTACGGATATCAAAAAGAAATACCGACAGCTGATGCACCGGGTACATCCTGACACGGAAGCATTTTCTACCAGAGCCTATGATTTTACTGCACAGGAGATCAATGAGGCTTATGATTTTCTGCGCAAAAATATGCCTGAGGAAAGTTTGGAAAAAGCTGATAAAAATACTACATCCAGCAGGAAACAGCACGGAAAACTGCTTACCGCCAGTCTTAAAGCTCTTTTCCATTTTCATCCCGGACGATCAGATGAAAGTCATATGGCTGCACCGCCTTAGCGTACTGCTCCCAGTCCCCTGCAGAAAAATCCATATTTTCTATCTTCTGATACGCATCCACATACTTTTCTGATATTTTAGAATTATCACTATACCACCCTAAAAACCGGTCTTTAAAAATACTTATCATACTTCCACCGATCAAAAGCAGGATTACAAGGGAAAACAGTACCATAAGTGAATTTGTCCGGAAAATCCTCTGTTTTATCGTCATAAAAAACACCTCTTGTTCTACATTTGTTATTTATCATTCCTGTAAGCATGTCTCATTACTTTCACTCATTACATCATGATAACGTCTAAATGTAAATACAAAAGGTGTCTTTTATAAACAAATCTTAAACTGATTTTTTCAGTTCCATTTCATCATTCATCCCGGTAAACCCGAATTTTTCATACAGCGGGCGTCCCATCTCGGTCGCCTCCAAAGAAATCGCATCAATTCCTTTGTTCTTTGCATCCGCCACCAGTAAATTCAGCGTCTGGTATGCAATCCCTTTTCGCCGGTATGCCGGATTTGTATACATATTCATAATATAAGCTTTCCTTCCGGTCGGGTTGTGATAGGTCGGCATGACCCTGAAATAACTGATACCGCCCGCGCCGATGATCTGGTCTTTGTCATAGACCAGTATTGCGGTATGGCTGCCGTCTTTTAAGGCTTTTTCATAATAGTCTCTCGACTGTGCCGCAACTTCGGACATGTCCACCTGATCGGCTAATTTGTTTGCGGCTCTTAAAACTTCGATCCTGGTGGTAACTAAAATGTCTATATCCTGTTGGGTGGCTGTTTTGTAGATGAAATTCATAAATATTCCGTCCTCTCTGCCTATGATTATACCGATGTTCTAATCAATTGGCAACAGAATTGCAGACCTTTATTTTTCCAGACCGTCGATCCATGCAAACAATTCTTCCAGATCATAATCACCGCTGTGCGGCAGCCCCCACGGCAGGGCAAAATCAACATTATAGTGTTTATTTTTGAGCATGGAAGCTAATATAACAGGGATTGCAATCGAAGTATCTCTGTCAAATGCACCATGTCTGATCCGCCAGTTCTTTGTAGTATCACAGGTTCCGATAAACCAGGTGGGATTGAGCAGGCGGATCCTATCCGCGTCTGCCATCTCTCCATGAACCTTAGAATGTTCTGCCGAAAATCTGGTAAAATGTCTTGCAAATACATTTTCATCGCCAAATTCCTCATTCTCCGGACTGTTTAAGGACAATGAATCAAATGCCGGTGTCGGCTTCATTCGGGTAATCTTTGCCACATACGCATCCGCGTCTATACCGGTTGCCTCATTTCCGGTATAGGTGATATAATTTTGTTCTGCAATCTCACTTCCGGGAACAGCAAGTCCTTTTAACCTGTTTTGTGAATCAAGAGTTGCCCTCTCTTTTGTGGCTGATGCAAGAACAAAACTCATTACATAATCTTTAAAGGAACCTTCACCTTCTTTATCAAGAGTAAGTTCATTCCCATTATCATCCTTAAGATGCAGGCTGTTTACATAGTCAGGAAACTCTGCTTTCAGCTCTTTGGATAATTTTCTCTGCTCCTCATCCAGTGCCCCTGCAACAGGGATCATTTTCGGACCTTCCAGACTCATCCCGAATTTCATCATATGAAATACGGATTCTTTCTGAAAGAGCCATTCATACGCAGCATCTGCATTTTCAAGATTATGGATCGGACAATAACAGCTTGCAGCAAAGATATCATCTCTCTCATCTGCCGCACCGATCGCTTTTAGATAAGGCTCATACTCCTTCGCATTACCGGAAGCCCCAGCCAGTGCAGAAAGTGCACCTCCTGCCGATGTTCCATTTGTAATGATCTTTTCCACATCTCCCGGGATCACGTCCGCATTATATCTCATATATCTGATTGCAGCTTTCATATCAACAATAATAGCAGGTGCACGTCCTGTCAACTTTTCCTCTTTCCCGGTATTCTCTTTTCCGGAACCGCCCACAAAAAATTCCTGGGAATCCATACCGGTATTACGTCCCCTGATCCCCGCACACAATACTACATATCCGTGCAGTAGCGCTTCAAATGCTGTATTAGGTTTATGATTAAACGGATCTATCCCAACCTCCATTGCAGGACCTTCCATATATCCTCCTACTGTATTCGGAGCAAAAACCGGTGCTGTCTTTAAATCGTATCCATTGATCGTTTTTCCCTGATAATACGCTTCCGGCACATAAATATTTAATTTCTGTACACTGCTTACCGGCTTTGCACAATAAACGATATTTTCAAATGCCCTGTAAGTAACACTCCTGTTTTGAAGTTCACAGGTTTTTATCTCATATTTCTCCGGATCAAATTTTAAATCGTACATATTATCCCATACCTCTTTCCTTACGAATTATACTGATCAGCATATTTTTCTACATCAAGTAATAATACAATAACAAAAATTACAACTCCGAGGATAGCCCCCATCCATGTATAGTCAAATTTTACTGCATTAATCACTGCTGCAGTTGGCTCAGCCGCCGGATTATATCCTACCGATGCAAGAATCCAGCCCGTCAGTGCACTGCCAATACCGATACCAATTTTGGAACCAATGGACTGCGCAGATGAAATAAGTCCCTCGGAACGGATACCATATTTCCAGTCTCCATATTGTACCACATCCGGGACAAGTGCAAATACCGCTGAGAGGATTGGTCCTACACCAAGTGAGCGGATCACAGTTCCTATCACAATAAGTGTTGTATTTCCACCGGCAATACCTGTAATAACAAATCCCACAATGATCAATACCGCTCCCATAAGCAGGAACGTTTTTTTATTCCATTTCTTTGAAACGGCCGGCATAAAAAAAAGAATAAAAATACCAGGAAGCTGTCCTGCTGTCATGAGGACTGACATAAACATCGGATTTCCCAAAACCATATTACAATAGTAAATCTGTGCTCCAATCGCATTTGCATTCATAATAAGTGAAAATGCACCGAGCAACAATAATAACCAGAAATATTTATTCTTTAAAGTTGCCGGGAGCTGCTGGCTCATCGGAATACCGGCCATTTTCTTTGTATCCTCATCATTGACCATTTCTTTATTGAGCAATCCTGAAATCAGAATAAGGACACACGCAGCAAAACCTAAAATGATGCTTGATGTCTTCCACCCAAGATTTAATACAAGCGGCGTAATCAGTGAGCCTGCGATCAGACCTATGATATTGTTTCCCAGTGCTGAAAATGTTGCAAGCATTGTAGAATCGTCCTTATCATGTGTCATGAGTGGCAGAAGGGCTGTATTGGAAATTCCATAAATAGTGTATACAATACAGCTCATGAAAATATATGTAATGTAAGCGTATACAAGTTTTCCATTCTCTCCAAGTCCCATGGGAACATTCATCAAAAGAACAATTCCCAACAATGAAAGCGGCGCTGAAGCAATGAGCCATGGTCTTGCTTTACCAAGCCTTGTAGATGTCTTATCCACAATTCCACCCATAAGCAAATCCGTAATACCATCAAAAACCCTGCACACCAGAAACATTGTAGCAATGGCACCTGCACCTATCAGTGCTGTGTCTGTGTAGTAATTGAGAAGAAATGCCGCTGCGATCTGACTGAACACATTTCCTCCACCCGTTCCAATACCGTACGCCAGCTTATTTTTAAGCGGCACTTTTTTTCTGTTATCCATATTTACCTCCCAAAAGATATATTTTTTTGATATCTCTATTATATTTTGCCCTGCGTTGACAAACAATTCGGGTTCCGATAGAATTAAGTCAGAAACAGACTTAAAGGAGAACGGCTGCATGAATACTGAGAATTTAAAGGAGTTTATTGTTCTTGCTGAAACAAAAAACTTTTGGGAAGCCTCTGAACGGCTCTATATGAACCAGTCCACGTTATCAAAACATATCAAAAGTCTGGAAAATGACCTCGGTGTGGCTTTATTTACACGCACCACAAGACGGGTAGAACTCACAAACTATGGAGAAATTTTTCTGCCTTACGCAAAATCCGTTACCCGTTCCGAATTTGAAGGAATTTCTGCTATCCAGAGAATGCTTAATATCGAAAATGGTCTTCTCACCATCGGTACGATTCCTTCTATGCCACAGTATCACATCACTCAGTTTCTTGCACAATTTCAGAAATTATACCCCGAAACTACCGTACGGATCACAGAAGATGATCCTGTAAATTTAATGACATATCTGGAAAATGAAAAATGTGAGCTGATCTTTAACCGTGAAGATAAAGTTACTTTTGAAAAAAACTTTCTCAATGACCATTACATTTTGAGGATCCCTTACATGAGTGATCATCTGGTTGCACTGATTCCACTCAGCCACCCTCTGGCGTCTTCTTCGTCTATTACCCTGCAGCAACTTAAAAATGATCGTTTCTGTTTTATAAAAGAAGGTTCCCTGATGTACCAGATGTCAATGGATGCATGCCAGAATGCAGGTTTTATTCCAGATATCGTTTTTACCAGCCACAGAATTGATTCCATTTTAGACATGGTAACCAACCAAAACTGTGTCGCTCTGCTGATGAACGTTCATCTTCAGCTTCCGGAAAATGGTCCAAAACAAACCGGTGCTCCATGGTGTGCTGTTCCTATCACGCCTGTTATTTCATCACAGCTTTCATTATGCTACCGCTGCGACAAGCCTCTTTCAAAAACAGCACAGTTATTTGTAAATTTATGCAACGATAAATTGTTCAAATCCTGACATATACGCCCGGTAAATTTTCTATGCCCACAAAAAAAAAGCAGAAAAGATGAATTCATCTTTTCCGGCTTTTTTATTCGTACGCCATTACCTCTTCTAACAGTTTTTCTATTTCTTCAATCACTGTCTTTATCCCATCCGGCGTAATTTTATCGTAGTGAATCCCAGCAGATACCACCACCGGAACTAAAAAACGTTCATACAACTTAACTGCCCACCTGTCACTGATCACATGATCCTTATGTCCTTCAAAAACATGCGAGATCAAATTAGATTTTTCATCTACGATGCTCACAGCGCCTATATGTGACCTGTCCCCGCCTGCGATCAGCACCTGTATCCCACATTCCGTCCTGCAGACGGATACCTGTACGATCCTGTCTAACAGTACAATCTGTTTTTCAATCAAATTTATCAATTTACACCACCTATCCTGATGCGTCTCTCTCTACATTCCGCTCCAGGATTGCATTGTATTATGTAATCCCAATATTTCCAACAACCGTTCCGCAAAATTATCCGTCCACGCTTCAATCGTCGTATATTTTTGATAAAAACTGATCATTGGCGGTACAACGCGGACTCCCATGGAACTCAGCTCATGAAGATTCCTGAGATGAACCGGACTAAGGGGCGATTCTCTTGCCACAAGTACTAACTGTCTTGCTTCTTTCAACGTCACATCTGCTGCACGCAGGAGCAGATTATCACTGTAACCGGAAGCAATTCCCGCAGCTGTTTTCATTGAACATGGAACAATGATCATTGCGTCCATTTTAAAACTCCCTGACGCAGGACATTCGCCAAGTGAAGACACATCATACACCACATCTGCAAGTGCCTTTACCTGCTCTACTGTACAATCCGTTTCCTGGACAATGGTAAGTTCTGCCCCTTTTGTCATGATCAGATGTGTCTCGACATCAGCCATCTCTCTCAGCCGTTTCAACAGTCTGATCGCGATCGGAGCTCCGGATGCCCCACTTATCCCTACCAGAATTTTTTTCATATCAAATAAAATCCTTCCACTTTTCCTCATCAATATCCATAAATTTTGCCCGTGCAAATTTATCCTTCAGTTCAAATGGTACCGTGCAGTCAAAAATCGTCTTGCAGCTGATTCCCTTATCGGAAATACTCTGGCTGTAAGCCGGATCAGAACTCGGGTCAAGCGGATGACACCTTACCCCTGGAATTGTAATGATATCCCGATCTCCCTGAAAGCGCGTATTCATTGCCCACAGAACATCGCGCGTGTCAAAAATATCCACGTCCTCATCTACGAGGATCACATGTTTCAACTCTGGAAACGCGCTAAACGCCAGCAGCGCTGCCTGTCTCTGCTTTCCTTCATCCGTATGCACGGTCTTTCTGCACTGAAGAACTGCCATATATTTTCCTCCGCCTGACGGATGCGCATAAACATTCGTCACCTTCCCCGGCAATGCCTTCTCAAGCATATTATAAATACTGGCCTCTGTTGGAATTCCCGCCAGATTCACATGCTCTTCGCTTGGTCCGATCACCGTCTGCATGATCGGATTCTTTCTATGCGTAACCGCCTTTACCTTTATAAGCCAGCACTCATGACTTGCCAGCCCATTATATCCTGGGAATTCCGGCATCGCATATCCCGTATGTGTATTCTGATCCTCAACCACTCTGATTCCCGGCTGGATTTCTCCTTCAATCACATATTCAGCATTTGCGATTGCATTTTCTTTTATGGAAACACATGGTGCCAGTACCACCGGAGTCTTTCTGATGGCACCCGCAATCGAAAGTTCGTTATACCCAAGCGGTGTAGTTGGCGGTTCAAAGCAGGAACCAACTTCTATCGCCGGATCAACACCGATCGAAATAGAAATCGGAAGTGGCTGCCCGAGTTCTGTCGCCCTTTCTGCCATCACACCGATATGTCTGCTTCCCGGCTGTAGAAATATGGATAATTCATCCTTTGACTGAATGCACATCCTGTGGATCGTCACATCCGAGCATCCAGTATCCGGATGTGTTGCATAGCACATCCCCATTGTGATATATGGTCCTGCGTCCATCGGAGTGTTCGTCGGTGCCGGGAATAATTTGAATAAGTCAAAATCAGGATCCGTTACTTTATGTATCACTTCCTGACATGGTGCCTTTTCCTCTGAGACAACAGGCTCGATCGGGTTTAAAGCCGCCCTGCACAAAAGTTTTCCAAGTTCTTCTTTCCTGCAGTCCATAAGTTTCGCAACACGTTCCCTGCTGGCAAGCAGACCGATCAGCACTCTCGCATCCTTATGATTTTTTATATTGTTAAATATCATAGCCGGTCCGTCAATTTTCGTCGGACGCATGACCGTACCGCCTGCTCCCACATGCCTGTACACCCCTGCAAGCTCCGCTTCCGGGTCCACTTCAATATCAGTCTCCACCAGTTGACCATCCATCTGTCTTAACACTTCAAGCGCTGATCTTAAATCATTCACTACCATAATTGATATCATCTCCTTATTTTAAATAATCGATTGATAACTTTATTATAGTAGACATCCTGCTATAGAAAAATTCAAAATCAGGTGGATATTAATTCAGTTTGTGACTTAATGTGAGGAAATGTTGGATTTCATTAATCTTTTTTATAAAAAACTTGTGATGTTTGTTTTCTGTTCCAACAACAGCTTTTTACCTTGCTTCCTTTTCATCTACCCAGCAGGCACACGGTCTCACAATTTGTCGGTTGCCGAAGAAGAACACAATTCTTCGTCATTCTCCATTCCTACACAATTCTGTCTTTCATCGTCTGATTTCATCTCATCACTAACATTCAATGGTAAAGTCTGATCAGCCATAATCAAGCCTTCCTTGCTAAGCAACTCTTTTTCCTGTACCGGACTTGAAATATTCTGACTCCAGAATGTGATATGAACTCATAATCCTATTCTTTGCCCGAATATATTCATTTTCCGAAATCAGGCCAAGGCGAACCAGTTTTCTAAGCACCGCCATTTTCTTGCTGAATTCCAGACACTTTCCTGCATCCATCTGATACCACTCCATAGCAAAACCTCCTCTCAAAATACTGTTTTTCACGAATTACAAACAACCAGTCTCACATACACTTACAATTGCTATTCACACCACTCCGCCAGCATTACCAAACAAATATTCGATTTTTATTAAATAGTTGTAGAACATGCGTTTGTTTTATGCTATACTGATTGTATGAATCACTTCACGCTTTAATGTTTGAAGTAATATTTTTATATTTAAAAAGATTACTCTCTCACTTATAGGAGATTTAGAAGCGTTTTTGAAAAAATCAGATTTCTTGCAAAAAGTAAGCTTCTGATGAACTCTGATTATTTTATGTATAAGGCAGGTATTACAGATAAATAAACCATACAAAACAACAGGAATTGCCGGACTTCTGTGAATATGAGCATCCTGACAGAACTCTTTTGAAACGTGATATACAAGCCATTGCTCTGAAGCGAATGGAAGATGCGGCAAGAAGTATTTCTGATTTTGAGGAAATGATTAGGCAATGGGATCATCTGGATGACAACCGTGAATGAAAAGAACGCTATCACGAAATCGGCAGGGAAAATATCGATAGCAGGAAAGATGTAGCACCACTTGCCATTGTCATTCCTGCCCCTATTGATTATTCTTACTGGTGACAGCTTATGAAGGTATTTTCCTCCCCTATCTTTTCTGTAACTAATCTCTTTACTTTTTTCTATTTTGTTACTGTTTCGTTTCCTGCAATTGTATTCTTCCATAAATTCATCATACAAGGACATCTTATACCGAATACTCTTTATCTTTTCTTCTGTATATCCCATACGTCTGTGCTTTTTTCCACATGCAACATCCTCCAATGCCGGAAGTATCTTAAACTTTAAATCCAGCAATTCCTTCACTGCCTCTTTCACATCGCTGTAAACACTAAAATAGGAACCGCCACTATTCAGATGTTTCGCTATCTGATTTAGATTGGAACCAATCTTTCCAAGCTGCATGGAATACTCCTTTAACAGACTTGTATCTCCGTAGCATGGAAGCTTTCTTCCCAGAGCACATCTTCTGATATATTCCGACGTAGTAAGTCCGTTTTTCCTTTCTTTTTCCTCTATCTGTTCCTTATCCTCTGCGGATATACGCAAGGACATAAGAACCTTGTTATCTTTCTTTTTATCTGTATGGCTATTTCTCAAAACATTTTCTTAAGGTACAGCTTGTTAGGTCTTCCCAATCCCTGTCTCTTCCGTTCAAGTGCTCCCACCTTTTCCAATTCATCCAATAACTTGCATGCCTTTTGAGTTCCACAATTCAAATCCACGCAAATATTTTTTATTGAATAATAGATAAACACCCTCCCTTGGTTGTCAATCCATCCATTTTTTATTGACAATGAAACTCGATCTAAAAAGAGTGCGTATAAAAGCTTTGCATCCATTGACAGTTCAACAAAGCCTTCATCCTCTACCAGACATTTTGGCAGCTTGATGAAAGTAAAACGCTCCTCACCGGTGCAATAGTTATACTTCGGTTGAATACATACCTTTTCTAAATCTCTCATAAACTTAATCCTTTCTTTTCTCTTTTTACAAATTGGCAAGCAGTGCTCCGGTATATACCCGGCGCATTTTTGCTTGTTGGGGAATGCCCCAATCCCCTTGAACTGCGGATAAACCGCAGAGCCACGCTGACGCTTTACCATAAAATCACTTTTTCTTCTTTGAATCTTCCTCATAAAGATACATTACTGCCTCAAGTGTTTTTTTCAGAAACTTTGTTTGTTCATTATGCATCTTCTCTATTTCTGCAATATCCTCTTCGTACAATTTTCCGGTTTCATTTGCTTTCCTTGCATACTGATTGAGATTATTACTAATCCTTGAATGCAAGGATATTACCTGATCCAGATCCGGCCACTTAGGAATAATCACATATCCGTTCAATGCCATCTTTCTGATATATGCACTCATGTTTTGAACTCCAGCTTCCTTCATTCGATTATGCAGTATCTCCACCTCTTCCGGTTTGAATTTTACATAAATTCCTTTTGAATACTCTTTCACTTTTCTTTTCCTCCATTTCTTTTCAAATTTGTAATTTTTAGAAATCATTCTTCCGAGGGCAATCGGCAATTTCTAAAATTGGGCAACAAAAAAGCAACCGATATTACTCGATTGCCACTCTGTTACTCTTGCGAAACTATTCCTTTTTCAAAAAATTTGTAAATATTGCCTAAATGCTTTTGTGAACTTTTTCCTTCAAAAAACATTACAAATTGATAATTGACTTTTTGAAAATTATTGTTCTCAAGTTTCTATCAAAATTAGAAAAAGCCCAAACCACAAGGGTTTGAGCTTCATTTGCACATTCACGTTTTCTGTTTTTGGGTATAGAATTTTCACTGTTAAATATAGAGTATTGGTTTGATTTTGTCAAGTCTTAGTTCTTATCTATATTCTTCCGTTAAATAAAAAAGTAAATTTCACATTGGACTTAAGTAGTTATTTCAGTTTTTCATATATCTCATCAGTTACTGTTTCACACCATTTGGATGATGTTTCTTCTCCCGGTACTTCAATTGCCAGATGTGAAAACCATTCATCTGGTGCTGCTCCATGCCAGTGTTTTACTTCTGCCGGAATATTGACACAATCTCCAGGTTTCATTTCTACTGCTTCTTTTCCTTCTTCCTGATAATATCCACGTCCTGCAATGCAGATAAGAATCTGTCCGCCTCCGCTTTTTGCATGATGAATATGCCAGTTATTTCTGCAACCAGGTTCAAAAGTCACATTGAAAATTCCAACCTGTGACGTAGACACAGGAGCCAAAAAACTTTTCCCTGTAAAATATTGTGCAAATTTATCATTTGGCTCTCCAATCGGGAATATCATCTTTTTAGCATGAGCTCTCATTGCTTCATCTTCATATGAAAGATCACCTTCGTCTATACTCCAGACATCTTTTGCAAGATTGAATGCCGCCCATCCTTTTGGCCACCCTGCATAAAATGCTATATGGGTAATCACGGCTGCAATTTCTTTCTGAGTCACTCCATGAGCTTTTGCATTTTCAAAATGATGTACTAAAGATGTATTAATCATTCCTGAAGCGATAAGTGCTGTGACTGTTATAATACATCTTGTCTTTACATCAATATCCTGATTATTCCAGTTTTCTCCAAACAAAACATCATCATTAAAATGTGCAAACTGTGGTGCAAATTCATTCAGTGCGTTTCTTCCTGCTGTCTGTACAATTTTTTTCACTTTAATCACCTGTCCTTATTTTAACTTTGCTCCATCCTTAAAAGCATTTCCCACACGTTCTCCAAGTCTGTAATATCCGTGATGTACCGGATCATATGTAATTGGTGTAAACTTACTAAGATCAATTTCTCCGTCATCACCGAGATATTTCTCATCTGCACTTACATTTTTAATTTCCGCAAGATACTTGCTGCCATCAATGACTTTTACAAGTTCACACTCAAGAGTCAATGGAAGTTCATTGATGATTGGTGCATTTACAAATTCACCTTTCGTTGTAGTAAAGCCTGCTTTTTTCATCTTATCTGCTTCTTTATTTGCAGAAACAATTCCCACATAATCGCAGGCAACCAGATGTTCAAGATCTGCCACCCCTACTGTAAAAGCCTTATTTTTTATAATATTGTCTGTTGTCTTATGAGCAGACAAATCTACAATAATCTCATTTGCACCTACAATTCCGCCCCATGCAGCGTTCATTGCATTTGCCTTTCCATTTTCATCATAGGTTCCCAGAATCATAACCGGCTGTGGATATAAAAATGGCTTTGCTCCAAAATTTTTTCTCATTGTTTTATCTCTCCTTATGGTTATTTGTTTATATCAGTATTTATCTGCCCAATCCATTCTGTAATCACCTCTTCTGAAGTTTCCAGATGATCTTTTCCTTTGGAATCAAACTGAATCTGCATTTCATGTGCAAAGGCAGCTCCTTTGCAATTTTCCTCCATATCTTTTATAACATGCCCCGGCCATCCACCATTTGTCATAAATGGAATCACTGTCTTTCCTGTAAAATCATTTGTTGTCAAAAATGTAAGCACTGCAGGTGCCATCGTATACCACCACGTTGGAGTTCCGATAGCAATCACATCATAATCAGCAAGATTTACAGATATCGGATTGATCTGAGGCATAAAGCCTGCCTCTACCTCTCTTTTTCCCTGTTCAACCACATCTTCATGACTGCCGCTGTATGGCTCTGCTGTTTCGATTCTCGCAATATCTGCACCTGTCCCATTAGTCAGCTGCTCTGCGATTCTTTTCGTGTTTCCATTTGACCAGGAATAATATACAACTAACATTTTCTTCATTATCTCTATTCTCCTTTACTTATTTTAGCCCCTGTAAACAGATAGATATAACCCACCATGACTACCGCTAAGAAGGCCACTATTACCCCGATGGTTATCTTTTTCCTTGTTTTCATTGCTCACCTCTTTTATTTCTTCTGTATTTTTGAACCTCCAAACACCTGCGACATCGGCATATGGGCAAGCATCTCATCAATAGATTTTACTTCATCCTGAGTCAGCTTTATATCTGCTGATTCCATATTTTCTTCCAGTCTATTTACTTTTCTTGTTCCCGGAATTGGTACGATATATGGTTTCTTTGCAAGCATCCAGGCAAGAGAAATCTGTGCAGGCGTGGCATTTTTTTCTTCTGCAATCACTTTCATCCAGGACATAAATTCATTATTTTCCTTTAATCCTTCTTCTGTAAACTGTGGCATTGCGCTTCGATAATCTCCCGGCTTTTCAAATTCCCCATGGGAATGATATGCTGCTGTCAGTAATCCATTTGCAAGCGGCGAAAATGCAACAAATCCTATTTTCAATTCTTCAAGCACCGGGAATAATTTTTCATAATCCCTGTACATCATGGAATATCTGTTCTGAATCGCTGTAACTGGGCATACTTTATGTGCACGTCGAATAATCTCTTCACTGGCTTCTGATAACCCCCAGTGTGTGATTTTTCCCTGCTCCATTAACTCCTTCATAGCTCCTGCCGTCTCTTCAATCGGTACAGTCATGTCAATACGATGAATATAATATAAATCAAGATGGTCTGTGTTAAGTCTCATTAAAGATCCCTCAATCGATGCTTTAATCGTCTCCGGTCGTCCATCAGGAATCAAAGGTTTATTTACAGTTGTTGCAGTTTCATCAAAACGTATCCCACACTTTGATGCAAGGACAATTTTGTTTCTATATGGCCTTAACACTTCCCCAAGCAGTTTTTCATTGTGATGAGGGTCTTCTGTTGTTCCGTATATCTCTGCCGTATCAAAAAATGTGCAGCCTTCATCGATTGCTTTTTCAATCAATTCTTCTGCTTCTTTCTACTACAATATATTTATGGTTAATATCCCTTACAGCCAGTAAGGAATTATCCATCTTGTTGCTTAAGCTGTTAGAATGTAGGTAGCAATTGGATATCTTCTCCTTTCTTGGACTTCGCGTCC